>OFFM01000034.1_pt1 | contig 144290 bp, 107 predicted proteins | sample 1521401 | NCBI WGS metagenome assembly OFFM01 (sample SAMEA3504118, study PRJEB24116) | mouse gut metagenome | biome: mouse gut; feature: mouse-associated habitat; material: faeces | place: Denmark | collected 2011
CGGGGTGATTTCCGGGGCGCTTCTCATATAAAGTATTGTTTGCGGTCTTAGCGAGTTGCGAAGCTTTGATATGCTTATTTCGCTTTGATGAAGGTGATGATGTCACGCGGAGTGAAGCGTTTACCTTTGAGCAGGATTGAGGAGGTGTAGATCTTGCCGGCAAAAGCCATGGCAAACCATGCGCAAACATACAGCACCAGCAGACTCGTGATTGATTCCCATAGGGGTGCGGTCTGAGTGATGGCGTTGACAGCGCCAAGTGTGGGGGAGGTGAACGGGATATAGCTCAGGATGCGCACAAAGAGTGTGCCTCCGTGGTCGACGGCATATTCACCCACATAGAATGATATCATGAGCACAAACGTGAGCACAGCGATATATTCCTGGTTCTCATTATTCTTATCGGTCATAGCGCCTCCGGCTGCGTAGAGCGAGCCGAAAAATATATAGCCTCCGGCAAAGAAAAGAATGCTCCAAACCACAGCCATGACATAATCGTAGCTCAGCACCTTATCCCAGGGTATCTCGATGGGGAATACGAAGAGGAGCCCCACCACCATCACTCCGATAATCAGAGCCCAGAGAAGCAGCTGGGTGAAGCCCACGAGTCCGACGGCTATGATTTTGGCGAGCATCATCGTGCGGCCGGGCACACATGTGGCGAGAATCTCGACGATGCGGTTAGTCTTCTCGGTCTTCACTTTATTGAATATCATCGAGCCATACATCATGATGAAAAGTGTGAGCAAGACACCCATCATGAGGCCGATAGCCTTAAGGGGAGTCATCTCTTCCTGAGAGACCGGTGTCAGATTATTCTGCACCTCCATAGCCGAGTCGGACTGAGTCATGAGATAACCCATGAGTCCGCCGAACGCCACCATGAGCACCGGCACTAATATAGTGGATATCCAGAAGGATTTGGCCTTGACATCCGTCTTATATTCATTACTTATGATTAATCCTAATTGCGACATTGTGAGTATCGGTTTATTGGGGTGTTGATGAATTGGGTTGCTCTGACTGCGGGATGTAAGTATCAGCCGATAGAGTCTGTGCAGAGGGCTGTGAGTTCGGCTGAGTGGTTGCCTCGTCAGGTTCTTGCTGACCCGAGGTGTAGCGGATAAATATGTCGGTCAGCGAGGGGAGTGCCTCCTCGAAATGCAGGATATCGCTTTGATAAGCCACTGCATCGAGCAGGTCCATGTTGGATTTTCCCTCTGCCTTGCGCAGACGGTAGGCGTAGCCCTTGCGCCAGTTGAGTGGGCGGGTAGGAGTGACTTCCGTCACGACGCCGGTGTCGGTCAGTGCCGGAATCGAGAGGGGTGAGCGGGTGGTGAGGATAAGAGAGTTATCCTTGTTGGCCTCTTTGATATTCTCGATGCTATCCTTCACGAGCAGTGTGCCATGGTTGATGAGAGCGATGTCGCTGCACATCTCCTCGATGGCCGGCATGTTGTGGGATGAGAGCATGATGGTGGTGCCGCGGTCATGGAGTCGGGCTATGAGTTCCTGCAGCAACTGACCGTTGATGGGGTCAAATCCGCTGAATGGTTCGTCGAGAATCAGCAACTCGGGTTCGTGGACCAGAGTGGCGATTATCTGCACCTTCTGCTGGTTGCCTTTTGACAACTCCTTGATTTTGCGGCGACGGTCTGCCGATAGGTTGAAGAGGTCAAGATACTCAGCCATCACCTCGCGCAGGCGCCGGCGGTTGCCCCCTTTGAGCTGACCGAAGTAGAGGATCTGGTCTTCGACAGTCATCTTGTCGTAGAGTCCGCGCTCCTCGGGCATATAACCAATCAGGCCGGTAGTGGCCAGCGAAGCCGGGCGCCCCGATATGAGCGCCTCACCGCCATCACTGACCATAATGCCATTGATGATGCGCAGTAGCGTGGTCTTGCCGGCGCCGTTTGGCCCCAGCAGACCGCAGATAGAACCCCGGCTGACCTCGAACGACACATCATTCAGAGCCTTCAGATCGCCGAAGAACTTGCGTAGATTTCTGATTTCAAGAATATTTTCCATAATTATGCATATATATCGAGGATCGAGTGTAGTCGTTGTAAGGCACAGAGGAGAGAGATAGACGTTCGGGGAAGAGAGGAGAAGAGGGGAAGAGAGGTGAGAACGTACGCGCTTGCTAACGCTTAAGCTGCGACGACACTATCCGCTCGCCGCAATCCTTGGCGAGACGCGTGCGTTCGCGCATGATTGAGGCTATCTTCACCTGCAGGTTGCGTACTTGCTCGAGGTCAGAGCCGTCAGATTGCTCAAGTTCCTTGAGTAATCCTTTGAGATGCTGCGCAAGGAGTTCGCTTTTCCACTCGGCTATCGCACGCGAGATTTTGTGAGAGAGATTATCGTCGGGGGCCTCGGTGCTGTTGCGGGTGAAGAGACTTGAGAGCACATGTCGGTCGTTAAGGAGTTCGGTGGCCACCTTTCGCAGGTCCGCATCCTCATGGCTTGCCAGATAGTCGCCCGGATAATCGCGCGAGAAATCCTTGATAAGATTGCTGCGATGTTCGGCGAGGCGCGACTCAAGAAGTTGCTCGGCGCGCTCAATATCGGCAATCGAGCTATACCCCTTGGAGGCTATCTCCTGTCGCCCTTCGGCTCGCAGGCGCGCGATTTCAGCATCTGCCTTATCCTTCTCGTCATCGAGTTGGTCGACATATTCATCGATATGGTCATAAAGAGTGTCGAACACCTTGCGGTATTCAGGCACCTCGAATGCAAGTTCATTGGCATGCAACTCATCATTGACGAAGTCGACCACAGTATACAGCACTTCAGCATCTTCAGCCTCTTCAGACGCACCACCCTCGGGTCCACCCTCTATGGGACTCACATTGTCGACATCACACTGCATATAGCCATACCTGATGAGATACTTCACTATGTTGCACTCCAGAGGGCGCAATGGTTCGCGTCGACGATTGTCGCTGTCAGCGAGACGCCGGGTGATATCTCCGACACTTCCGGGAGTGCGGTCGGCAGTAGCCAGCGGCTGGGGAGCCTGCTGCGCAGCCGGAGCAGCCTCAGCTGATGCCGGAGCTTCTGCGGCCGGCGCCGATGTGGCTGAGGCAGGTGCCGACTGGCTCTCATTCTCAAGCTCGCGTCGGCGTCGGTCGGCCCGATATTGCTCGATAATGCCCACTCTGGCATTTGCCACGGCCGAGGCCACGACACTCTCGTCGATCTTCAGCTCGCGGCTGCACTCACTCACATAGAGGGTGCGCTGTATGTCGTCGGGTATACATGCTATAGAGCGGGCCATGCTGCTCACTACCTCCGCGCGGCTCTGGGCGGAATCTCCCATCCCTTGCATCAATGTGCGCATCTTGAAGCGGATTATGTCGGTGGCATTAGCCTTCACGTAATCGCGGAATTCCTCGGGGGTGTGGGCGCGAGCAAATGAATCAGGATCATGCCCGTCGGGGAGCAGGAGAACCGACACCTTCATGCGGTGGCTCAGCAGCATGTCGATGCCTCGCAGAGCCGCCTTTATGCCGGCGGCATCGCCGTCGTATAGAATGGTGATATTCTCAGTGAAACGGTGCATCAAGGCTATCTGACCATCAGTGAGCGCTGTGCCCGATGAGGCCACCACATTCTGCAGTCCGCTTTGCCACATCGATATCACATCAAGATAGCCCTCCACCAGGAAGCAATGGTCCTGCCGCACAATCTCAGACTTAGCCTGGAATATGCCGTAAAGCTCATGATTCTTATGATAGAGCGTAGACTCGGGCGAGTTGATATATTTTGCCGGACCACCCTTGAGGTCGCGGCCTCCGAAGCCCACTACCTTGCCCGATGAATTCATGATCGGGAAGATGACGCGCCCGCGATACTTATCGTAGAGATTTCCGCTCTGGCTCTTGCCTGTGATGCCGAGAGTGCGGAGAATTTCGATGTCAAACCCCTCGCGGCGCATCTTCTCGGTGATGTAATTGCCTGAATCGATGGCGTAGCCGAGGTGGAATTTCTTGATAGCCTCGGTTGTGACCCCACGGCCGTAGAGATACGATAGGCCTATGTCGTGACCCTCTTGCGATGAGTTGAGGTCGGCCTCCATAATCTGCATGGCGCGGTTGGCGGCTATGAGCAGCCCCTCGCGCTCGGTGGCCTGGCGGCGCTCTTCGTCGGTGAGCTCGCGCTCCTCGACCTTTATACCATATTTATTGGCAAGATGCAGCAGAGCGTCATGGTATGACACACCCTCCTTCTCCATGATGAAGTTGATTGGCGAGCCACCCTTATGGCAAGAGAAGCAATAGCAGAAATTGCGGCGGCGATTGACCGAGAACGACGGAGTCTTCTCATTATGGAAAGGGCAGAGCCCCATATAGTTGGAGCCCCGCCGGGTGAGATGCACATAGTCGCTGACGACATCCACGATGTCGGCCGCATCCTTGATGCGTTCAACTGTGGCCTTATCTATCATGCCTTGCGCAGATTATCGCATATGGCGTGGATTTTCTCGTTGGTGCTCAGCCGGGTGGGTACGAGCGGGAGACGCAATTCATTCTCAATCATGCCGAGAGCATTGAGAGTGCACTTCACTCCGGCAGGATTGCCATCCACGAAGAGCAGATTGAAGAGCTCGGTAAACTGGAAATGCAGCGGGAGCGCCCCCTTGAAGTCGCCGGCCAGACACTTTCTGACCATCTTGCCGAATTCAGCCGGGAAGGCATTGCCGATGACCGATATCACGCCCTTGGCCCCGAGAGTCATCAAGGGGTAGGTGATGCCGTCATCGCCCGAAATGACCTCGAAGTGGTCAGGCTTATTCTTGATAATCTCCTCAATCTGCACGAAATTGCCCGAAGCCTCCTTGACACCGATGACATTGCGGAATTCATGGGCCAGGCGCAGGCATGTGGCTGAAGTCATGTTGACACCGGTGCGTCCGGGTACATTGTAGAGAATCACCGGCACAGGGCTGCGGCGGGCTATTGTGGCGAAGTGCTGGTAGATACCCTCCTGCGAGGGCTTGTTGTAGTGGGGCACTACAGAGAGAATCGCCTCGAAGCCCGAGAGGTCGAGCTGCAGAAGGTCGTCGCATATGGCCATGGTGTTGTTGCCGCCGAGACCCAGCACGAGCGGCACCCGTCCGGCCACTTTCGAGCGCACATAGTCGCGCACCGCCTGCTGCTCTTCACGCGACAGGGTAGGAGTCTCGCCGGTGGTGCCGAGTACCACCATGAAGTCAACGCCGGCCGTAATCTGGAAATCGATAAGTCGGCCCAGAGCCTCGAAATCTATTGTTTTATCTGATTTGAAGGGTGTGACGAGAGCCACACCAAGTCCTTCGAGATGAAAATTCGACATAAAAGTAGGAATTCTGCTTTTGCAATTCCAAAATTAACACTTTCCGCCGACTTACGCAATTATTGACAATCATTTTTACGCGCAGCGCCGACAACTACCACATCCTGCGGCGGTTTTCGGCTAAATCATTTTGAATAAAGCGCGATAAATGTTAACTTTGTAAGAATTTTTAGAATTACGTAAGTAACATACGACGATGAAAACGAATGTAGCGGTATTTTTCGGCGGACGCTCGGTGGAACATGAGATTTCCGTGCTGTCGGCCCTCCAGGCTATCAACGCCATGGACACGGAGAAGTATAATATCGTGCCCATATACATATCGAAGCAGGGCCGGTGGTTTACCGGCGATGCATTGCTCAATATCGACAACTACCGGAATCTGAAGACACTTGAGACGAAGCTGACTGAAGTCTACATGCGCCCGGTTTATGGCGACTACAATCTCTATGATGTGCGTCAGGGTGGACTGTTCTCGAAGGGACCGCGTGTGGTGAGCGAGCTGCATGTGGCGCTGCCGGTGCTGCATGGCACCAATTGCGAGGATGGTATCTTCGAGGGTGTGCTCGAGACTATCGGCATACCCTTTGCCGGATGCAACACCCTCTCGAGCGCCAACGGCATGGATAAGATCACGATGAAGATGATTCTCAATGCCGAGGGTATTCCGGTCGTGGACTACGTATGGTTTACTGACAAACAGTGGACCTCTGACCGCGATGCCATCGTGGAGCGTGTGGAGAAGAAACTCGGATATCCCGTGATTGTGAAGCCTGCCAACCTCGGCTCGAGTGTAGGTATCGGCAAAGCGGCCGACCGCACCCAGCTCATTGATAAAATCAATGAGGCGGAACGCTTCTCGCAGCGCATCATCGTGGAGCATATGATAGAGCATCTTAAGGAGATTAACTGCTCGGTGCTCGGCGATGCCGATGATCATCAGAGCAGTGTCTGCGAGGAGCCTATCAAGACGGGCGACTTCCTGTCGTACACCGACAAATATATGGGCGGTTCCAAGACCGGAGCCGGCATGCAGGCCAGCGACAAGCGCATACCCGCCGATATACCCGAGGCTACATCAGATGCCATCCGCAAGATGGCTGCCGACACATTCCGCGTACTTTCGTGTCATGGTGTGAGCCGCATCGATGTGATGATTGATGAGGCCGACGGCAAAATCTATGTCAATGAGATCAACACTATCCCTGGCTCACTCTCATTCTATCTGTGGGAGGCCACGGGCATCAGCTTTACCTCGCTGATGGACCGCCTCGTGCAGCTCGCGCTGCGCCGCAAACGTGAGACCGACCGTAAGACCTTCACCTACGACCAGAATATCTTCGCCATGGGCGGAGGCACCAAAGGTGGCGTGAAGGGTGGTCTGAAAGGTGGTCTTAAGGGTTGCAAAGCACCTAAACGATAACAATATCCTCCATAGTATATGTCAAAATTCAAAGAGCGCACCAAACAGCTGAATCTCTCTGAGATAAATCGTGAAATGCTCGAAGCATGGGAGGCTGCCTCCCTCTTCGAAGCGAGTATGAAAGCCCGCGAAGGGGAGCCGACTTTCGTGTTCTACGAGGGTCCGCCATCGGCCAACGGCATGCCGGGTATCCACCATGTGATGGCCCGCACCATCAAGGATATCTTCTGCCGCTACAAGACGATGAAGGGATTCCACGTGAAGCGTAAGGCAGGTTGGGACACCCATGGTCTCCCCGTGGAACTCGGCGTGGAGAAAACTCTGGGCATCACCAAGGAGGATATCGGCAAGAAAATCAGCGTCGATGACTATAACGCTGCCTGCCGCCGCGAGGTGATGAAATACACCCGCGAATGGACCGACCTCACCCGTCGGATGGGTTATTGGGTCGATCTTGAGAATCCGTATATCACCTATGACAACGCATATATAGAGACCCTCTGGTGGCTTCTGGCCCAGCTCTACAAGAAGGGCTATCTCTATAAGGGCTACACCATCCAGCCCTATTCTCCGGCTGCCGGTACCGGCCTCTCTACACATGAGCTCAACCAGCCCGGCTGCTACCGCGATGTCAAGGATACCACAGCCACAGCACTCTTCCGTATTCTCGACCCGAAGAAGGAGATGACCGGATGGGGCACACCCTGCTTCATGGCTTGGACCACAACACCCTGGACATTGCCTTCGAACACCGCACTCTGTGTGGGCCCGAAAATCGATTACGTAGCCCTGCGCACTTACAACCCCTACACCGGTGAGCCCATCACTGCCGTGATGGCCGAGGTGCTCGTGGCAAGCTATTTCAAGGCCGAGGGTGCCGCAATGCCGCTTGAAGACTACAAGAAGGGCGACAAGGTGGTGCCTTATCAGATTGTGGGCAAATGGCGCGGCGATGAACTGACCGGCATGCATTATGCCCAGTTGATGCCGTGGGTGAAACCTTGCGAGCGTGTCGATGACCATGCTCCGGCTTATGTGGTGGCCCAGGCTGAGGCTCATCCTGAGCGCACATTTGAGGTGGCCGGCGACCGCTTTGTAGAGCTGGCCGACTGCGCCTTCCGTGTTATCCCCGGCGACTATGTCACCACTGAAGATGGCACTGGCATAGTGCATATCGCCCCCACATTCGGTGCCGACGACGCCAAGGTGGCCAAGGCTGCCGACATCCCGTCGCTCTTCATCATCAACAAGCGCGGCGAAACGCGCCCGATGGTGGACCTGCAGGGTAAGTATTATGCGCTCGATGAGTGTGCTCCCGCTTTCGTAGAGAAATGTGTGGATGTGGCTGAGTATTCGCGCCATGCAGGCGACTTTGTGAAGAATGCCTACGACCCGCGCTTCAACGAAGGTGGCAAGTTTGATGAGGAGGCTGCCTCAAAGGCTGAGAATCTTGACATCGTGCTCTCGCTCGAACTTAAGGCCGAAGGTAAGGCATTCCGTATCGAGAAGCATGTGCACAACTATCCGCACTGCTGGCGCACCGACAAACCGGTGCTCTATTACCCGCTTGACAGCTGGTTTATCCGCACCACCGCCTCGCGCGACAATCTGATCAGCCTCAACGGCAATATCAAGTGGAAACCCGCTACCACCGGCTCCGGCCGATTCGGCAAGTGGCTCGAGAACTTGCAGGACTGGAATCTCTCGCGCTCACGCTATTGGGGTACACCGCTGCCGATATGGCGCACCGACGATGGCAAGGAGGAGATGATCATCGACTCCTATCAGCAGCTCTATGACGAGATGGAGAAGGCTGTAGCCGCAGGTGTGATGGCTGAGAATCCGTGGAAGAAGAGAGGATTCGTGCCCGGCGACTATTCGAAGGAGAATTACGACAGAATAGATGCGCATCGCCCGTATGTGGATGAGATAGTGCTCGTAAGCCCCACAGGACGCGAGATGCACCGCGAGACTGACCTTATCGACGTGTGGTTTGATTCCGGCGCGATGCCTTATGCTCAGATCCATTATCCCTTTGAGAATAAGGAATTGCTGGATTCACGCGAGGTATACCCCGCTGATTTCATCGCCGAAGGTGTCGACCAGACCCGCGGATGGTTCTTCACTCTCCATGCCATCGCCGGCATGGTATTCGACAGTGTGGCCTATAAGGCCGTCATCTCAAATGGCCTTGTGCTCGACAAGAATGGCAACAAGATGTCGAAGCGCCTTGGCAACGCTGTGGATCCGTTTGACAACATCGAGCGTTTCGGTTCTGACCCCGTAAGATGGTATATGATATCCAATTCCCAGCCCTGGGATAATCTGAAATATGATGAAGAGGGTGTGGCTGAGGTGAGCCGCAAGCTCTTCGCCACAATCTACAACACTTATAAGTTCTTCGCACAGTATGCCAATCTTGATGGCTTCACCGGTGGTGAGCCTGAGGTGGCGGTAGAGCGCCGGCCGGAGATCGACCGCTGGATTCTCTCGCTTCTCAACACTCTGGTCAAGGAGGTGTCGGAGGCTCTGGATGATTACGAGCCCACCCGTGCCGCCCGCGCCATCGAGGAGTTCGTGGGCGACAATCTCTCGAACTGGTATGTGCGTCTCAATCGCAAGCGCTTCTGGGGTGGTGATATGGATGAGGATAAGCTGGCTGCATATCAGACTCTCTATAAGTGTCTGACCACAGTGGCCCAGCTGATGGCTCCGTTCGCGCCCTTCTTCGCCGACCGACTCTGGCTTGACCTGACAGAGCCCCTGCGCGATCCTTCGGGCTTCGCATCGGTGCATCTCACTGATTTCCCGGTGGCCGATCCGGCATTGACCGACCTCACACTTGAGGAGCGTCAACGCCTGGCGCAGGTCATCACATCAAATGTGCTCGCACTGCGCCGCAAGGTGAATCTGAAGGTGCGTCAGCCGCTGCAGACTCTGCTCGTGCCGGTGATGGATGCCGCCCAGCATGCAGATGTCGAGGCTATCTCGCCCCTGCTTGCTGCCGAGTTGAATGTGAAGGAGGTGAAGATCGTGTCAAATGAAGAGAGTGGTCTGGTGAAGCGTGTCAAGGCCGACTTCAAGAAGCTCGGTCCCAAATTCGGCAAGATCATGAAGCAGCTCGGCAAAGCGATAGCCGAGATGCCGCAGGCCGACATCATGGAGCTGGAGAAGAACGGAGAGTTCACATTCGCCGCTCTGCCGGATGCGCCGGTAGTGACACTTGAGGATGTGGAGATTATTCCCGAAGATATCCCCGGATGGCTCGTGGGCAGCGATGGCAATGTGACAGTGGCGCTCGACGTGACCGTCACTCCCGAACTCAAGAATGAGGGTATGGCCCGCGAACTCATCAACCGCATACAGAATATCCGCAAGTCGAGCCTCTTCGAAATCACCGACCGTGTGAAGGTGACACTCTCTGACCTGCCTGAGGTGAGAGCCGCCGTGGAGGCCTTCGGAGATTACATCAAGAGCCAGGTGCTCGCCGATGAACTTATCCTCGCTGAGGGTGAGTTTGGCGGCGCTGACCTTGATATCGACGGACTTGCAGTAAAAGCGTGCGTTGAGAAGCGATGAGCCGTAGAAATGAAAATCCGACACAACCGGGGGGTGACGTCGTGCGTACCTCCTGGATTGTGGCGGCTATCATAGCGCTGGTGGTCATAGCCGACCAATGGCTCAAGATATGGGTCAAGACTCATTTCTATATGGGCGAGGATATGCCGCTGACGAGCTGGTTTCATCTGCGGTTTATCGAGAACAATGGGTTTGCCTTCGGCCTGGAGTGGTTTAACAAGTATGTGCTCACTTTCGGCCGCATCATAGCCGTGGGCATATTCTGCTGGCTTATGGCTAAGGTAATCCGTATGGCCGGAGGTGTGAAGATGGGTTTCCTCGTGGCGTTCGCGCTTATCATAGCGGGTGCGGCGGGTAATATCTTCGACTGTGTCTTCTATGGCGAGATATTCAACAATCCTTATCCGCCGCAGATGGCCACAATGTTCCCGGTCGATGGCGGCTATGCCGGATGGTTTCAGGGGCGTGTGGTGGATATGCTCTACTTTCCCCTCTTCAGCTTCACCTGGCCCGATTGGGTGCCCGGCGTAGGTGGCAGAGAGTTTGAGTTCTTTCAGTATATCTTCAACATCGCGGATGCTGCCATCACGGTGGGTGTGCTGCTGATGTTATTCTTCTATTCATCCGAGGCCGGAAGGGTCTTCAAGACTCTGTTTGGAGAGGAGGATGATGCGAAGGGTAAACGCAGCTCAGCTGCCAAGTAGAATATCAATCGAAGCGCAATAATGGGAGTAAATCGACTCAGCCGACTCATAATGCCAGCCTCGATGGCCGCTTTGCTTTTGGCCGGAGGGTGCTCGGGGCGTCCGGATGGTGTGCTCTCCGATCGCGAGATGGAGAGTCTGCTTGCCGACATGATGCTTGCCGAAGCCTACGACCGCAGCGGCGAGGCCCGCGACTTGCCCGACAGTGTGCGCCGCACAATCGGCGACCGCGTGCTTGCGCGGCATGGTGTAGACCATGAGAGTCTCGACAGCACCTACAGCTGGTATGCCCGCAATCTTGATGACTACTACAAGCTGTATGCCAATGTAGGAAAGCGCCTGGAGAATCAACGGCGCAAAATCGCCGGCACATCGCAGATGGATGAGCAGCCTCTCAATGATATCTGGGCGCTGCCGGGGCATATATGGTTCTCGCCGTTGGCCGATAGTGAGGCCCTGGTATTCCAGATTCCCGGCGACGCGGTTGAGAAGGGTGAGCGCCTGCAGTTCAAGATGAGTCTGAGCGCGGGTGGCGAGGCTGAGGTGATGTTTGGCATAGAGTATGCTGATGGTACATCGGTTGTGGCCCAGCGCAGTGTGGGTGCCGACCGCAAGCTCGACCAGACTCTTGTCAGCGATACGGCGCTCGATGCGCGTCGCATATTCGGTGTGGTAAGAGTGCCGAGGCGTGCCCGCCCCATGTGGGCTGACAGCATAATACTCCTGAAATTGCCCTTCGACTCTGTGGCTTATGGAAATGCCTGGGGGCAGCGCAGATACTCCGGCCCGCGTCCGAAACCGAAGCCGGCTGACACGTCTGCTGATTCAATCTCACAGCGGTAATGAATCGCGCGGCGCTTATATTGACAAGTCTGGCAGCCGGAATAATCGCGGGGTATTATGGTGCCACGTGGTTGACGGGGCTGGCGGTGATATGTGCCGGTGTGGCAGTGCGTCTGCTTATCGCGGTGATGATTCGCCGGAATCCTTTGAACTTTACATATGCGACAAGGCTACACTATGTGTGGCCTTGTCTTGTGTTTATAGGCATAGGGGTGTGCGATGTGGCGCGTTCTCTTGAGTGGCCATCGGGGCTGCCAGATAATCTTGAGGCCGGATTCACCGTAAGGGTGCGTGAGCGTGTGGCCATGACCTCGGGCGACCGTTATCTGGTGGATATCCTTGATTATGTTACGGCCGGGGTTGAGAATGCCTCAAGTCCGGTGAGATGTCGCGGAATGAGGGGTTATCTCTATCTTGATCCTGCGGAGCATCGATTACCCGGCGACATACTGCATATAAGCGCCACAGTCAGGCGACTGGAGAATTCGCGGCCTGGTGGTGCGGGGTATATGTTGCGTATTTTCGGTAGGCCTCAGACGGTGGATGATTCTCGACGTGGGTCACTTCACAACAGGGTGTCGGCACTTCGCGATGACTTCATTATCTTTATTGAGCGCAGTCCGCTTGGACGCGACACCACGGGGCTGCTGCGCGCCCTCCTTGCCGGCGACACGGGTGGACTCGACCAGGCGCAGATTGGCAGCATGCGCGATGCCGGCGTGGCGCATTCGATAGCTGTGAGTGGAATGCATGTGGGGATTCTGACTGTGGTGCTGCTGTGGCTGACGATGCCCCTTAATCTTTGGCATGGCCGGAGAGTGCGATATGCATTGGTGCTTGCGGGAGTGTGGATATTTGTGCTGCTTAGCGGCGTGCACTTCTCTACACTCAGAGCCGCGTTGATGTTCTCATTCGTGGCGCTGGCGGTGATGACCGAGCGGCGTCGCAATGCGTTCTCGATGCTTTGCTTTGCCACGATGCTTATTTTGCTGGTCAATCCGGTGGCTTTATGGGATGTGGGATTGCAGCTCAGTTTTGCATGTGTGGCCGCGCTCACACTCTTTGTCGAACCCCTTATACCCGTCGACCATCGTAATCATCCGGTGGCCTATCGCCTTAGTTCGATGGCTCTGACCACATTGGTGGCCACCGGAGCCACGTGGGTGCTTACGGCCTACTACTTCTCATCTGTGCCGGTGCATTTCATGGTCAGCAATCTGGTGATTCTTCCGTTGTTGCCTCTGTTTCTTGTGGCAGGCAGCGGTTTGCTTCTGCTGCATTGGCTGGGGGTTGATGTATCAACTTTGGCGGTATGGCTCGAGGAGTTGCCGAGGTGGATGTATCGATTGACCGGGGCTATGCGGGGCTCGGCGCTCACTGTAGAGGTGACATCTTTGATAGTTTGGTGCTGGATAGGTGGACTCGCACTGCTCGCCCTCTCGCTGCACTGGCGCCGCTCGACGGCTCCCTGTCTGCCCGGAGCCATTCCGCGTGGCGACCTGGTGAGATACGGAGATTCGCCGCCCCCATTCATGCCCCTGCTGCTTCCGGCTTCAGCGCTGCTGCTTCTCTCAATCATACTGACTACGATAAATAGCGGGGCAAATTAAACACCCAAGAAGTTGCCGATTATTGCGAGATACATAGGCTTTTGGCAAGATCGACCAATAGCCATATATTCATCTTCACCGTGGGGTAGATTGACAAAGAGGGCCACCTTCACAGGCGGCCCTCTTTGCGTATTCTTTATAATACTTTCAAACTAACCTAACATCATGAAACGATTTATCTTCTTTCTGACAATATAACATCCTTCGGCGTGTGATGGTTCGACGAGGTGCATTTTTTTCAGAAAATTTTTTTATAATCCTTAGGTCGACTGGAAAGAGCGTAAAAGGAGAGTTGGTATTTTCAGTTTCATGGGGTAGATTAGCGGTTTGACCGTGGCTACGTTCGGTATGGCTGCGATGTAGGAGCATCAGGGATGAGGATAGGGGAGATTGAGAATCAAGGGGGTGTCGAGGTATTCTACAGAGGGGAGTTCATGCGTGAAGGGGGTGATCTGGACATCGGTGATTTCGCCGGATGCATCGCGATGCACAGCGGCAATGGCGAGGGTGTGAATCTCGGTGGCTCCGTCAGCGTAGCGCAGTTCGATGTGGCGCGACATATAGCGGCGAGTCTCACCCTCATTCCAGAAACGCCATGCGAGTTCAGCTTGGTTGATGAGCATCTGCAGACCGTTGCTGACAATGGCGCCGCGTTGCGCCGCGCGACGCATGAATTCTGTGGTCTCGGGGTTATAGACGAGGTCGAAGCAGAGATGACGCGATGATAGAAGTTCGTAGGGAATATCCGGAGCCGATTCCACGTCAGGATACATGCCGAGCGGAGTACAGTTTACGATTATATCATGCTCGGCCATTATCTCAGGTGAGAGGTCGGAATAGGTGAGGGTAGTGTCGGATTTGGTGCGTGATACTCGCGTCACACAGATACCCAGACGGCGCAGTGCGTGGATTACTGCCTTCGATGCGCCCCCCTGACCGAGTACAAGCGCTTTGCGGCGTCCGCAAAGCAATGGTTCGATAGCCATTGAAAATCCGGGAGCATCTGTGTTGTGGCCGGAAAGGCGCGGAGGAAGTCCGGGGTGCTGCACGACGCGTATCGTGTTGACCGCCCCGATTTCTTTGGCTGAATCGGTGAGTGAATGCAGATAGGGGAGCACCTCCTGCTTATATGGTATCGTCACATTAAGCCCACGCAATGCCGGCAACCCCGCGATGAGGCCGGGAAGCTGTGCTATATCCTCGATTTCGTGCAGGTCATAGTGCGCATCGATATTTTCATCGGCAAATTTTGAGTTAAAATAGCGGGCCGAGAATGAATGGCCGAGTTTGCGCCCGATTAATCCGTAGAGTTTCATATATATATGTAAAGCTTCAAAAGCGGTGAAATATTTGACCCTGCGGCCTCGACAGGTAGTGTCGCGGGCCGCAGGGTTATGTAGATTGAAGGGATTATAGAGGTTGTTGGGATACGGCGCTCATTACCAAATCACCACACGCTCAGCTTCGGGGCGGAACATGGCGTCAGACTCACCGATGCCGAATGCCTCGAAGAAGGGGGCGATGTTGCGCAGAGTGACGTTGACGCGGTTGCGTCCGAGCGAGTGGGGGTCGATTTTAGTGAGACGTGCAATCTCCTCATCGCGGATGTTGCCGGCCCATAGACCTGCGTAGGCGAGATAGAAACGCTGTTCGGGGGTCAGCCCGTCGATAACTTCAGCCTCTGTGCCGTCGAGCGAATTGCGGTAGGCAGTCATGGCCACGCGCAGGCCACCCTGGTCGGCAATATTCTCGCCGAGAGTGAAGCGGCCGTTGGCATGCACGCCCGGAAGCACCTCCACTGCGTCAAACTGTGCGGCAAGACCGTCGGCAAGCGCCTTGAATTTATCGGCATCCTCGGACTGCCACCAATCACTCAGATTGCCATCCTTGTCATACTGGCGACCTGAGTCGTCGAATCCGTGGGTCATCTCATGACCGATTACCACGCCAATAGCACCATAGTTGAGAGCATCGTCAGCCTCCGGATCAAAGTACGGGGGCTGGAGGATAGCGGCCGGGAAGCAGATCTCGTTGGTGGTGGGGTTGTAGTAGGCGTTTACGGTCTGGGGTGTCATATGCCACTCATCTTTGTCGACCGGTTTGCCCATCTTGCGGTAGTTGTCCATAGAATACCATCGTGAGGCCTCAATCACATTATCAAGATATGACTTCGAGGGGTCGATGTTGATTTCCGAATAATCCTTCCACTTGTCGGGGTAACCGATTTTGACTGTGAATGTGGCGAGCTTCTCGTGGGCGCGACGCTTGGTCTCATCGCTCATCCAGGGGAGGTTGTCGATATGCTGTCCGAGAGCCACGCGCAGATTCTCGACGAGCTTCTTCATCGCCTGCTTGTTGGCCTCAGGGAAGTGCTTCTGCACATAAAGCTGACCGATGGCCTCGCCGAACATTGAGTTGGGGATGGTCATGGCACGCTTCCAGCGGGGTTCCTTCTCCTGCTTACCGGAGAGAATCTTGTCAAACATTTCGAAGTCAGCGTTGGTGAAGTCTTCGCTGAGGAGGCTGGTGGCGTCGCAAATTGTCTCCATCGTCATGAAATCGCGGATCTGCGAGTCAGAGAGTTTCGGAAGATAGTCGTTGATGAACTCCATATACTTCACAGAGCCCACGTTGAGCTTCTCGGGTGTCGGAATGCCGATTGATGCGAAATATGTGTCCCAGTCGAAGTTGGGGTATTTCTGCTTGAAGTCGGTGTAGGTCATCACGTTGTTGCGCAGGGTGGGAGTGCGGCGCTGCTCGCGGGTCATCATGGCAGCGGCGAAGTCCTTCTCCAGAGCGATTGTGTTGGCGGCCATGCGTGCTGCATCCTCATCGGCAAATCCGGCGAGGCGTGCCACTGTCTGCAGGTAGTTGTCGTAGGCGGCGAGGATGCGTGCATTCTCTTCGGTGTCCTCGAGGTAGTAGTCGCGGTCGCCGAGTCCGAGGCCGGTCTCGCCGGTGTGCAGGATATTCATGTTGGCGTCATTGTAGTCAGAGCCCACACCTGTAGAGAAGAATGAACCACCAATGCCGGAGTGTTGCCAACCGAGCATCTCGGCGAGATTCGCGTGGTTTACGGTTGCCACCTTGTCGAGATAGGGCTTGAGCGGAGCGGCCCCCTCGCGGTTAAGGCGCTCAGTGTCGAGACCCATCTCATATATATCGCACACCTTCTGAGCGTTAGAACCCTTCACCTTCGACTCCGGGTTATCCTTGAGCGTGGTGATGAGCTCCTTAAGCTGGTCGCGGGCATTGTCGCGCAGATAGTCAAACATGCCGTAGCGTGCATACTCGCCGGTGAGCGGATGCTCTTTCATCCACCCTCCGCAGGCATATTCATAGAAGTCGCTTTTCGGGTCAGCCTCAGCATTGAGGTTGGATCGATCGATTCCACGGCCAGGGTTGAGCGCCATGGCCATCATAGGAATTGAAATCGCTGTCATCATAAAGATTCTTTTAAACATAGAAAGATTATTAAATTGGTATCAGATAAGGGTTCGCGTTTATTGAAGTTCAGACACGCTTATTGAAGTTTATACAACTTCGTATGAGGTTACGAAAGTTTCAGACGCTCGGCCTCCTCACTTGCCTCCTCCCATTGGGTCATGGCAGTCTGGAGGTTATCTTGTGTGGCCGCATAGTTAGCCAGGAAGTCCTGACCGCACTCTCCGGCGGCAATCTTAGCCTCCATCTCTGCAATCTCGGCCTCAAGTTGAGTGATTTTCTCTTCGGCCTGCTTCACGGCGCGTTCAGCCTTGCGTATGATCTTGTCGCGCTCCTTCTGCTCAGCGTATGAGAGAGCGGGTGCAGCTGATGTGGCGGAGTTGTCGGCCGTGGGGGCGGAGGCTTGAGGGTTCGGCTCCTGTCGCGGCTGGGCTGTCGAGGTGGCCACCGGGCGCTTCTCGAGCTCAGAAAGCTCGGCGATGCGCTTTGAGCGTAGGAACTCATAGATGCCTCCAAGGTTTTCACGCACCTTGCCGCCACCGAACTCATAAACTTTCTCTACGAGCCCATCGAGGAAGTCACGGTCGTGGCTCACCACAATCACTGTGCCCTCGAATGACTTTATGGCATCTTTGAGTATATCTTTGGTGCGCATGTCGAGGTGGTTGGTGGGCTCGTCGAGAATGAGAAGATTCATCGGTTCGAGGAGGAGCTTGAGCATCGCAAGGCGTGTCTTCTCGCCTCCGCTGAGCACCTTGACCTTCTTGTCGACGTCGTCGCGGCCAAACATGAAGGCTCCGAGCAAGTCACGTATTTTAAGGCGAATGTCGCCGGTGGCCACGTGGTCGATGGTGTCGAAGACACTGATTTCGCCATCGAGCAGTTGTGCCTGATTCTGTGCGAAGTATCCTATCTTCACGTTGTGGCCTATCTTGAGGTGGCCAGTGAAAGGGATTTCCCCCATGATGCACTTCACAAGCGTAGATTTACCCTCGCCGTTTTTGCCTACAAAGGCTACCTTCTCGCCGCGGCGTATCGTGAACTCGGCATGGTCAAACACCTGGTGGTCCCCGTAGGCTTTCCCTACATTCTCAAGTATAAGCGGGAAATCGCCGCTGCGCGGAGCCGGCGGGAACTTCAGTCGCAGACGCGAGTTGTCGACCTCATCCACTTCGATTGGCACTATTTTCTCAAGCTGCTTGATGCGGCTCTGCACCTGAACCGCTTTAGTGGCCTGATAGCGGAATCGCTCGATGAATGCCTGTATATCGGCTATCTGCTTCTGCTGATTCTCGTAGGCACGCATCTGCTGCTCGACGCGCTCCTTGCGCAGCTCTACGAATTTCGAGTAGTTCACCTTATAATCATATATGTGACCGCAATTGATTTCAATAGTGCGGTTGGTGACATTGTCGAGAAATGCACGGTCGTGGCTCACGAGCAACACGGCATTCGACTTGCCTGCCAGAAACTGTTCGAGCCACTGTATCGACTCGATGTCGAGATGATTGGTGGGCTCGTCAAGCAGCAGCAGGTCAGGGCGTTTCAGAAGTAGTTTGGCGAGCTCGATGCGCATACGCCAGCCACCCGAGAATTCCGAGGTGGGGCGGTCAAAGTCAGAGCGTTTGAAGCCCAGACCTGTGAGAGTGCGCTCCATCTCTGCCTCCATATTGTCAGAGCTCTCCATGGCTATGCGCTCTGAGAGGAAACTTATTTTCTCTATCAGACGCGCGTAGTCTTCAGAGTCGTAATCTGTGCGGGCTGCGAGGTCGGCGTTGAGATGGTCGAGTTCATGCTGGCGGCTTATGTGGTCGGAGAATGCCTTGCGGGTCTCGTTGATAAGAGTGGTGTCGTCAGATGTCTTCATCTCCTGCGGCAGATAGCCGATAGTGACATCATTCGGCACCGCAATCTGCCCTGTGGTTGGCGACTGCATACCGGCCAGAATTTTGAGAAGTGTCGATTTGCCGGCGCCATTCTTGCCTACGAGTGCAATGCGGTCGTTCTTATTGACCACAAACGACACATCCGAGAATAGAGGGCGTGCGGAAAACTCCACACCTAAATTATTTATTGTAACCATTTGTCGAAGACTGTAATCATTCACAGACAAGAGTATCGCTGGCTGATGCTATCTCGCTTTGTCAGCGTGATTTGACCCTGGTGTAATCGAGGGTTTAGGAGCCGTAGTTGCGGCTGCCGCGCCCAACTATTGAGAATAGCTCAGCTGGCAGGATACCGGTTAGTGAAACATTCTTACAAATTTAGCCATTTTTATCCGAATCACCAAAAACTACCAATCCGCAGCTATTCTGGGGGTATCTGTAGGTATCTTCCCCCACCTATTCGTGTGATTGATTTCAATTAATCGGCTGAGGTGCAAAATCCTTAAATATTTTTTTTGAAAAAATTAAAGAAAATTTGGTTTATATTATAAACCGTATTAATTTTGCAACTGAAAAATCAGACAGCAAAGTAGTGCGGTCTATTTTTTTTTACAACATAAGGTTTATTTTATAAACCGATTTATAAACTTCAAATAAATTCAAAATGGAAGACAGAAGAATCAGCGAGCGAGAGAGTATCGAAATCATAACCTCTATGATCGCCCGCACAAAAGAACGTTACAATTTAGGAGAGGGGAATCTCCTGCTGTTGTGGGGATATCTCACACTCGGTGTCAGTGTGCTTGTCTGGGTGTTGCTGAGCTTGACTCACAATCCGGCTATAAACTGGTTGTGGTACCTTATATGGATAATCGGAGGTATCGCAACCCCGGTAATGGCAAGGAAGAAAGCTATCAAGAAGGGAGCCAAAACTTATACCGACCGCATAATATCGCGTCTATGGTCGGTCGTAGGATATGCGGCAATCCTCACAACAGTGTGCTGCCTTGCGCTATTTTTTGTGGCGGGTGCAGATGCGTGGGCGGCAATGTTTGTATTTGCTCTTATAGTCGTGTCGCTTGCTGAAATGGCCAATGGTATAATCCTCAACGAAAACTCTCTTGTAGTGGGTGGAAGCATAGGAATGGCGGCAGGCATCTTCGTGACATGTTGCATCGCGGCTGACATAGCGTTGATGGCGACATGGATTATGCCCGTTTTCATCATTGCTTTTATATGCATGATGATTATCCCAGGTCATATTATCAACTATAAAGCAAGGCAAATCGATGAAAGAGCTTGATCCGATATTGCATTCGCAACTACGTCTTGCTGTAATGTCGATTCTGATGAATGTTGACGAGGCTGATTTTCTCTTTCTTAAAGAAAAAACAGAAGCGACGGCGGGAAATCTGAGTGTGCAGCTCGATAAACTTTCAAGCGTCGGATACATCAGCATAGAGAAAGGTTTTGTCGGCAAAAGGACCAGAACTGTGTGTAGAGTCACAAACGTAGGTCGCAAGGCATTTGCAAACTATGTAGAAACTCTTAAAGGATATCTGAATATTTAAGCAGCGGATGGCATCCGACTTTTTTGTGAAAAAAATGTGGGACTCAGAACAAAACCGTAATGACGGTGGTTATATAGACAGAAAGGAAAAAGAATCGTTTCATGATGTTAGGTTAGTTTGAAAGTATTATAAAAAAAATACTCGTGTGATGGCCGCCTGTGAAGGTGGCCATCATATTTTTTTGGTATTTGGCAAATGCTTGGGGTGGGGGGTGCACAGTTTGGCCGGAGGTGTGCTGCGCAGATTTGCGGGATGTGTGCAGCACAAGTTTGGTGGATGTGTGCAAAATGTTAAAGTTTTAAAATTTAGGGTGTTGAAAAAGTTGATTTGCGGCAGATAGACTTGTGTAAAAATGCGATTTTTTGTAATTTTGAGGAAAATAACCCAAGAGGGGATTGCGACTTCCGTACCCTCTGATCCTAAGACATGAAAAATTTTAGAATTCTTTTTTCCGCGCTTCTTATGGGAGCCCTCTCGCTGACGTGTTCGGCAGAGAATCATAAAACTGCACATTCCGCACATGCTGCGGCCCATGAGGCGTTGCTGGCCAATAATAAATCAAGAATAGATAAATCAGTCATCACCGACATGGTGAAGACTGTCGTGTCCACCCGTGAGGCAACGGTGGCTACCGACGCACTCTCAGCAGAGACATCCCGCCTGCTCGACGATCTTCTCGACGAGGGGCGCCAGCATATCGGCAAGCGCTATGTGCATGGTGCAAAAGGTCCGTCGGCTTTCGATTGCTCTGGCTTCACGAGCTATGTATATCGACAGTTTGGCTATTCGATTTCGCCAAGCTCGCGTGCCCAGTATCTGGAGGGGACTCCCGTTGACCGTCATGACCTGCGCAAGGGGGACCTCGTGTTCTTTACCTCCCGCAGCAGCGGCAAGAATGTGGGTCATGTGGGCATCGTGGTGTCAGCCGATAATGAGACCGGTAAGTTTAAATTTATCCATGCCTCGATACGCGGTGTGAAAATCAGCGAATTTGAGGGATATTACGTGCCGCGCTACATCGGAGCCAAACGCATCATCAACTGATTCATGCTCCAAGGAGGCTCTTTGCAGGGGAGCCTTATTCACGGCATATGGCTTACTGATAAGCCTGAGTTCCTGTTACGGGGCATGGCCTACTATCAAAAGCAAGTTACTTAAAGAAATAATCAATAACTTCCTATCGAACACAACATCAATACGATGAAGACTCAGATCCTTCTCGGCGCGATGGCCGCAGTGATGGCCGCATCGCCCGCAATAGCAAAAGACCGCGTCACTCATAATCCCGACGCCACCAATACAGAGACTATCCTTCACGCATGGAGCTGGAACTTCCCCACCATCGCGGAGAACATGAAGAATATAGCCGATGCTGGCTTCACGATGGTGCAGACCTCGCCGGTGCAGCAGTGCTATAATCCGGAGGGTAGCTCAAAGAAAATATTCGACGACAATGTCACCGAGGGTAACTGGTATTACTATTATCAGCCTACAGATTGGAAGATCGGCAACCAGATTGTGGGTTCGCGCGACCAGATGAAGGTGATGATGGACTCTGCCGCAAAGTATAATGTGAAGGTCATCGTCGATGTGCTCCCCAATCATACTGCCTTCGACATCGATGCCGTGTCGGAAGATTTCTACAAGGCTGTGGGTGGCCGCGACAAGATGTTTCATTCAGAGGGCCTCAACCCGGTGCGCGATTACAACGATCGCTATCAGTGCACTCTCTGGGGCTCGGGCGCTCTGCCGGATGTGAACACTGAGAATCCGCTTTTCCAGAAATACTACATGGAGTTTGTCAACGACCTGTTGTCACTCGGTGTGCGCGGTTTCCGTTATGACACCGCCAAGCATATCGGCGTGCATTCGGATCCGGTCGACACCAAAGCGGGTGTGAAGGAGAATGATTTCTGGGATGTGGCCACAGGCCGCAAGGCTGTGAAGGGTGTGAAACTGGCAGTGCCTTATGATTCACTCTTTGTGTATGGCGAGGTGCTTCAGGACCGCAATGTGCCTGAGGCTGAATATGCCGACTACTTCGGTCAGACTGCGTCGAGCTACGGCTATGTGCTGCGCGAGATGCTCGAGAAGGGTAGCGCCAAGGGTATAGATGTCAAGAACTGGTGCCACTCAGCCGCTCCTGAATATCTCACCACATGGGTTGAGAGCCACGACACATATGCCAATCATCATGAGTCGGCCGGTCTGACTGATGAGCAGATACGCACTGCATGGGTGTTCCTTACAGCACGTCAGAATGGTGTGCCCCTCTTTTTCAGCCGTCCGGCCGGAAGCACACGTCAGGCCTACTGGGGCGATAATGTGCTTGGCGCGCGTGGCAATGATGAGTTCATGCACCCCGAGGTGGCTGCGGTCAACAAATTCCGTCAGGCCATGAATGGACAGAAAGAGGATATCCAGGTGTCGGAAGATGGCAAGGTGCTTCTTGTCAACCGTGGCAAGAAAGGTGCCGCAATTGTCAATATCAGCCAGAATGCGGCTGCGCTTGAGCTCCCCACCGGACTTTCGGACGGCACATATAAAGATGTGGTCTATGGCAAGGAGTTCAAAGTGAAGGGTGGCAAGCTGCATGGCTATCTCGCTCCCCACCGCACATATATTCTTCAGAAGTAAATGATGCCCCTTTTGTCTCAGTGGCAATAGGATAGAGATAAGATTGACACCGGAGTCGCCAAGGATTGATGCGATTCCGGTGTCTTGTTTTTTTGCTATACGTGCCGGAATGATTTATAGGGGTGCAAGTGCGTCGCCGGTGCAACAATCCATGGCCACGAGATGTTATAACTTTGGCACGATATTTGCAATCATATATATGAAAGCGGCGCGCGCAGCAATGCGCTGCTTCAAGATAACGAAGAAAAACTTAAATTTCAATACTGAACCATGAATATCAAACCTTTGTTTGACCGTGTGCTCATCGAGCCCACACCCGCCGAAGAGGTGACTCTTGGCGGAATCATCATTCCTGACACAGCAAAAGAGAAACCCCTCAAGGGTAAGGTAGTAGCCACAGGCGACGGCACCAAGGATGAGCCGATGGTGCTCAGCGTAGGTGCGGAGGTGCTCTTCGGCAAATATGCCGGCACTGAGATCGAACTCGAGGGCACCAAGTATCTCATGATGCGTCAGAGCGATGTGCTTGCCATCGTGGGCTAATCAGATAAATTTAGAGAGAACACGGCATGGTGTCTTCCGCCGGCTGCATATGATCGCCACGGAAGCATGCCTTTAATAATTGATAACATGAAATTCAAGGAGAGCGGCTGCCGACGATAGGCATCTCTCAATCGAGAGCTATCAGGCAGCAGTGACTCCGGAAACAATTATGGCAAAAGAAATCAAATTCAATATCTCAGCCCGCGAGGAGCTGAAAAAGGGTGTCGACGCACTGGCCGATGCCGTGAAGGTGACACTTGGCCCGAAAGGCCGCAACGTTATTATCGAGAAGAAATTCGGCGCGCCTCACATCACTAAGGATGGTGTGAGTGTGGCACGCGAGATTGAACTCGAGGATCAGTTCCAGAACATGGGTGCCCAGCTCGTGAAGGAGGTAGCCTCCAAGACCGGCGACCAGGCCGGCGACGGCACCACTACCGCTACAGTGCTTGCCCAGGCCATCGTGAATGTCGGTCTTAAGAATGTCACTGCCGGCGCCAATCCGATGGACCTCAAGCGTGGCATCGACAAGGCCGTCTCAGCTGTGGTGGAGGGTATCCGCGCACAGAGCCGCGAGGTGGGCGATGACCTCGACAAGATCGAGAATGTGGCCCGCATCTCTGCCAACAATGACGAGGAGATCGGACGCCTTATCGCCGAGGCGATGAAGAAAGTGAAGAAGGAGGGTGTCATCACCGTCGAGGAGGCCAAAGGCACCGAGACTACCGTAGAGGTTGTAGAGGGCATGGAGTTTGACCGTGGCTATATCTCGCCCTATTTCGTCACCAACACCGAGAAGATGGAGTGCGATATGGATAATCCCTATATCCTTCTCTATGATAAGAAGATTTCCAACCTCAAGGATCTTCTGCCGATTCTTGAGCCGGTGGCTCAGTCGGGTCGTCCGCTGCTGATTATCGCAGAGGATGTGGATAATGAGGCTCTGGCTACATTGGTAGTAAATCGTCTGCGTGGCTCGCTCAAGATCTGTGCTGTCAAGGCTCCCGGATTCGGCGACCGTCGCAAGGAGATGCTTGAGGATATCGCCATTCTGACAGGTGGCCAGGTCATCAGCGAAGTTAAGGGAATGTCGCTGGCGCAGGCTTCAATCCAGGATCTCGGCACTGCTGAGAAGGTGACTGTCAATAAGGACCACTCTATTATCGTCAACGGCGCCGGTAATAAGGACGCCATTGCCCAGCGTGTAGCTCAGATCAAGGCTCAGATTGAGTCGACCACTTCTGAGTACGACAAGGGTAAACTCAAGGAGCGTCTTGCAAAGCTCGCCGGTGGTGTGGCAGTGCTCTATATCGGTGCTGCATCAGAGGTAGAGATGAAGGAGAAGAAGGACCGCGTGGACGACGCTCTCTCAGCCACCCGCGCAGCAATCGCCGAGGGTATCGTGCCCGGCGGCGGCGTGGCCTACATCCGTTGTCTTGATAAACTCGATGAACTCAAGGGCGACAACGACGACGAGACTACCGGTATCGCCATCATACGTCGTGCAATCGAGGAACCCATGCGCCAGATCATGCAGAATGCTGGCGTGGAGGGTGCCGTTATCCTTCAGAAGGTTAAGGATGGTCAGGGCGACTTTGGCTATAATGCCCGCACAGATTCTTACGAGAATTTCTTCGAGTCTGGTGTGATTGATCCTGCAAAGGTGACACGTGTGGCTCTGGAGAATGCAGCCAGTATCGCCGGCATGTTCCTCACCACAGAGTGTGTGATCGCCGAGCAGAAGACAGATGCACCCGCAATGCCTGCCGCTGCGATGGGTGGCGCCGGCATGGGCGGCATGATGTAATCTTAATCTCAAGATAATTTACACGATAACAATAAAGGGGTGCCTCACCGTGAGGCATCCCTTTATTGTGTTATTGTGCTGTAGAATCGAGTGATGGAGAGGTCAGTGCAGGGTGCTGGCTTTGACCTCTTCGACGTCGGGGATAGAGTTGATGGCCTTCATGATGCAGTTGAGCTCTTCATAACCATGCACGCCGAGGCGTATCTTCATGGTGACAATCGAGTCAGTCGTGCTGGTGTTGAGGCTCTCTACATTTAGATTGAGATTATTAGATATGCAGTCCATTATGTCAATCACCATATGTCGGCGGTCGATGCAGGTGATTTCGAGCTCTACGGGGTATGTGGTGGTGTCGGGACGGTAGTCCACAGCCACTATGCTGTCGCCATCTTGCGATGCGAGCCGTATGGCCACACTGCAGTCGCGTTTATGAACTGTCAGCTTGCCATGCGAGTCACGGAATCCTATCACCTCCTCGCCCGGAATCGGGTGGCAATGGTCACAACGTTCGAATTCAGGCTTCTTCTGTTTCGACAGATATGATGTGATGGCGCGGCGCGCCTTATAGCTCACCGAGTGGTCAAGCCAGTCGGCCTCGGGATGCGAGTCGGGATCGGTGAGAATTTCTACGATATCGCCACGATGCAGCTGCTGCTTGATAGAGGCTACGCGTCCATTGATGCGGCAATACTTGGCGTGGCGCCCGAGTTGGGAGTGGATTTCATAAGCGAAATCGATGGGGGTGGCCTTCTGCGGAAGCACCACCGGCTTCCCTTGCGGCGAGAACGTCATTATATCATCGTTGTAGAACGATGCTACTACGTTCTCGATGAAGTTTGTACCATCCTGACCATGCTGGGCGATATCTTTCAGCACTCCGCGGAACTTGTTAATCCACCGGCGGATATTCCCCTCCGAACGGTCTGACAGGCAGCCATACTTCGAGTTCCTCACCATTCGCTCGCTGCTGATGTGCACCTCCTCCCAACGGCCATAGTCGGCCAGGAGTTTGAGATGGAAGCTTTGGTAGCCGTTCTCCTTCGGCGAGTCGATATAGTTGGATATGCCCCCCGGTTTCTCCTTGAATCGGTCGGTGAGCAGAGAATAAATGCGCAGGACCTCCGACTTCTCCGGCACACCCTCCTCCTCCTTGAAGACTATGTCAACGAAATGACGGTATTTAAGATGGTCGAAGTCATCGCCATATTTATTCATCTTGCGCCATAGCGAATAGGGCTTGCGATACTCATAGAATACACGCGCCTTGATGCCATTGGCGCTCAATATGGTCGAGATCTCCTCGATGAAAGCCTGCAGCTTATGGCGGTTGGCATTCTCATCAGCCTTTATGCGGTCTTCGAGAATCTTGTATTCATGGGGGCATCTGAACTTAAGCGAGAGGTTTTCGAGCTCGGTCTTTACTTCATAGAGACCGAGGCGGGTGGCGAGCGGAGCGTAGAAGTAGTCGGTCTCGCCGGCTATCTTCATCTGTTTGTCGGTGCGCATCGACGAGAGTGTGCGCATGTTGTGCAGCCGGTCGGATAGTTTTACGAGCAGGGCGCGGATATCATATTGCACCGAGTTGAGCATCTGTTTGAAGTTGTCGATCTGTTTCGACATCTCATACTTCTCCTTGCGCTGCTTGGTGAGCACCTTCACCAGGAAGGCCACATCCTCGCCAAACTTCTGTTGAATCTCCTCAATGGTGTGGGGTGTATCCTCGACCACATCATGCAGGAACGCAGCAATCACCGAATTGACATCCAGATTGATTTCGCCCGCCGCTATTGCAGCCACTGCGATGGGGTGCAGGATGTAGGGTTCGCCGCTTTTGCGGCGCTGGGTGCAATGGGCATCGCACGCAAACCGGAATGCCTCCTTGATGCGTTCGATATCCTCCTTGTCGGCTCGCGCCGCCATTATATCGAAGACACGCTGCGCGCGCTCCTCGACCAACTTCTCATATTTCTTTTCCTCGGCCTGCTGAATGGCCATCTTCTCTTCGGGGCTCTTTATCATCCGCTCTGCTCTTTGATGTTCGTCGCCTCCCGCATGCCTGTTGCCGAATCCGATGCGGCTGACAAAAGGGGGATTTCAGCCCCCTCCACCTGTCGTGCGCTCTTGCCACACAATGGTGCATGGCACGGTAACCCTGCGGGCTACAAAACGCAAATTTAATCTTTTTCAATGATTTTCAAAGATATTGAGGCAGATTTTTTTACTGTCATAGCTTAAATTTTATGTCATGAGGTACAGAATTCCCCGCTGAGCTACCGGTGAAGCTCGTAATGAGCCACATTTTTTTATTAATTTTGCATTAGTAGCCGGTCAAACTTCTTCCTACGGTAATGCTATATATTCATATACCATATTGCGCACGCAAGTGCATTTATTGCGATTTCTTCAGTGGCGGCGCGCGCGTGGCCGACTGGCCCCGTCTGCGCAATGCCCTGCTGGCAGAGCTTCAGCAGCGTCGCGATGAGCTCCCCGCAAGCATCGACAGCATATACTTCGGCGGTGGCACCCCTTCGCTTATGCCACCGCAAGAGTTCTCGCTACTCATGGAGGGTATCCGCGAATTGGCCGCAGGTGCCATCAATCCGGATTACTGCGAGATAACTGTAGAATCCAACCCCGATGATGTAGATATGCCGCATGTGGAGGCTTGGAAGAGGGCCGGGGTTAACCGGGTGAGTCTTGGCATACAGACATTGCACGACGACTTGCTTCGCCGCATCGGCCGTAGCCATGATTCCGGCCAGGCATTACGCGCACTTGAGATACTGAGTGAGAATTTCAGTAACATTTGCGCCGACCTGATATTCGGGCTCCCCGGAGGGGATGAGGAGCAGGTAGGGGAGGACCTTCGGAGGTTGCTTAGCTTTCCACTAAGCCACATCTCAATCTACACCTTGATGTATGAGGAGGGGACAGCCCTGACCCGACTTCTCGAAGAGGGGCGCATCGGTCAGGCCGATGAGGAAAGCGTCAACGCGCAGTATCGGCTCATCACCGCCACACTGCGCGATGCCGGATTCCGCCACTACGAAATATCCAACTACGCCCGAGCCGGCTTCGAATCGCGTCACAACTCCGGTTATTGGAGCGGCAAGGCGTATCTCGGCATCGGTCCGTCGGCCCACAGCTACGACGGTGCCTCCCTGCGCCGTGCAAATCCAGCCGACCTGCATCGCTATCTCACCCATGATTTCAGCGCATCGCCCTTTTATACGCAAGAGAGACTCACCCGTGAGCAATTGATGGAGGAACGCCTCATGCTTCAGATGCGCTGTCTGCCAGGGCTCGACATCGCCGACTTCGGGCGCCGCTTCGGTCAGCGCCACGCTGCAGCCATACTCTCAGCCGCCCGACCTCACATAGCCGCCCGGGAACTCGACTACGACGGCCGGCATCTTACCCTCACCGACGCCGGATTGATGATAGCCGACAGCATAGTGCTTGATCTCGCCATGGTGTGGTAGGGGCGAGCTCAGCCGTATATGTTGAGGCAGCTTAACATTTTAAAGGATTTTCTCCGCATATGGAGATAAAAATTTGTGAAATTGTGGAAATCTAAACAATTTTTTATAACTTTGCATTTTCAAATAAGACATTCATATTTCCTATGTCAGATTTAAGATTCAAAAGTGTAGAGGTGGCTTCGGCCCGCAAACCGGTAGAGGTAAAGATACCCTCCGAAAGAGTTGACAAGTATTATGGCGAGATGGTGTTTAATCGCCAGAAAATGTTTGAATATCTGCCGAAAGCCACATATCAGGCACTCGTGGATGCAATCGACAATAAGAAACCCCTTTCGCGCAAGCTTGCCGACAGTGTGGCAGAGGGTATGAAGCGATGGGCCATTGACTGCGGCGCACGCCACTACACCCACTGGTTTCACCCCCTCACCGACGGCACAGCCGAGAAGCACGATGCCTTCATCGACCACGATGGCAAAGGGGGAGTGGTAGAGGAGTTCTCCGGCAAACTCCTCGTGCAGCAGGAGCCTGACGCATCATCGTTCCCCAACGGCGGTATACGCAATACCTTTGAGGCTCGCGGATACTCAGCCTGGGATATCTCTTCGCCTGCATTCATCACCGACGGCACCCTCTGTATCCCCACTATCTTCATCTCCTACACCGGAGAATCTCTCGACTATAAGACTCCGCTGCTGAAGGCCCTCAATGCTGTCGACAAAGCAGCTTCGCGTGTGGCCCGATTCTTTGACCCCGAGGTGAAGCATGTCAACAGTTTCCTCGGATGGGAGCAGGAATACTTCCTTGTGGATGAGGCTCTCTATGCTGCCCGTCCCGACCTTGTGATGACAGGCCGCACACTGATGGGCCATGAGTCGGCTAAGAACCAGCAGCTCGAAGACCACTACTTCGGCGCCATACCGCGCCGCGTGGAGGCTTTCATGCTGGACCTCGAGATTGAATGCCATAAACTCGGCATTCCCGCCAAGACACGCCATAATGAGGTGGCCCCGAATCAGTTTGAGCTCGCTCCTATATATGAGGAGACCAACCTCGCCAACGACCATAATCTCCTGCTCATGTCGCTTATGAGTGATGTGGCACGCCGCCATAATTTCCGTGTGCTGCTGCATGAGAAACCATTTGCGGGCATCAACGGCTCCGGCAAACACAACAACTGGAGCCTCGGCACCGACAAGGGTGTGCTGCTCTTCGCCCCCGGCAAGACTCCGGAGCAGAATCTGCAGTTCATCACATTTGTAGCCAACGTAATGGCTGCCGTGCATAAGCACAACGCGCTGATGAAGGCCACAATCATCTCGGCCACCAACCAGCATCGTCTCGGCGCCAATGAGGCTCCGCCGGCAATCATCTCAATGTTCCTCGGCACACAGCTTAGCCGCATCCTCGACGAACTCGTGAAGGAGACCACCGATGAAATCAAGCTCGAGGGTAAGGAGAAGATTTCACTCGAGATCAATCAGATTCCCGAGCTCTCAATTGATAATACTGACCGCAACCGCACCAGCCCCTTCGCCTTCACCGGCAACCGCTTCGAATATCGTGCCGTAGGCTCGAGCGCCAACTGTGCCGCAGCCATGATTGCGCTCAACGCAGCTGTGGCTGACCAACTGAATCAGTTTGCCGACAAGGTCGAGGCCGACGTGCGCGCCGGCTCCGAACGCGATGCTGCTATCCTCAAGGAGGTGCGTCGCCTTGTGCGCGAGTCGCGCCCGATTCATTTCGACGGCAACGGTTATAGCGATGAATGGAAAGAGGAGGCCGCCCGCCGCGGACTCGATGTGGAGACCTCAGCACCTCTGATGTTTGATGCCTACCAGCGTCCGGAGACAGTCGAGATGTTTACCCGCACAGGTGTCTTCACCCAGAAGGAGCTTGAGGCACGCAATGAGGTGAAGTGGGAGATGTACTCCAAGAAGATTCAGATTGAGGCGCGCGTACTTGGCGACCTCGCCATCAATCACGTCATCCCCGCCGCCACCCGCTATCAGAGCCTCCTGCTCGACAACGTCTACAAGATCAAGCAGCTCTTCAAGGGTGACAAGGCCGACAAGATTGCCCGTCAGGACATGAACTCAATCGAACAGATTGCTGACAACATGGCCTCAATCAAGAGCAATGTCGAACTCATGGTCAATGCCCGTCGCAAAGCCAACCATATGCCCGACGAGCGCTCAAAAGCTATCGCATATCACGATGATGTCTTCCCCCTCATGGAGCAGATCCGCAAGAGCATCGACGACCTTGAGCTGATGGTAGACAACGAAATCTGGCCGCTCCCCAAATATCGCGAGCTCCTCTTTATCCGCTAACGCATCTGCAATATGCGTAAGCCTCGATAACAGAATTACCCGATAATTTACAACAGATTTGCGTCCGCACTGACACCCGGTCAATGCGGACGCATCGCATATTGAGGCCATAGGAATCATCCTTGAAGCGCATCAGTACCGCATTTTTTTATACACTTTTTAGGGTGAAAATTTGCACATGTTAAAAATAAGTTGTAACTTTGCATCGTCAAAATGAGAGAGGCAATAGAGAGCCTCCTATGACGGAAGAAATTTGATAGAATATTGCCTTGTGGTGTAATGGTAGCACGCAGGTTTCTGGCACCTTTAGTGAGGGTTCGAGTCCTTCCAAGGCAACACAAATAAAGAGCTAAGTCGCTAAGATTTAGCTCTTTCTTTATTTTTATTCCGCCGCAAAATGTTAAAAATTGTATTTTTGATACAATTTTGATACAATTGTCCATAATGTATGGTTTGTAGAGATTGATAATCGTATCAAAAATAGATATGCGAACTATCATTGGGTATCGCGTGTTTATGTTATCGAGTGCTAAAATTTAACAAAGATTCAACAAGTCTGTTTGAGTTTGATTGGCTCTCACCATTAATAACACTCTAACGTAACACCCGCAAATGCCAAACCCTACGACATTACGAGATGTTGTGCCAATTTTGGAAGACCTCAGGCAGCTTATAAAAGTTCCGCTGGTAGCCAAACAGGATACAATTTTATACAAGCGAATAGCCGAAGCCACCAGTAAACTTTGCTCTATCGACATCGAAAATGCTATTATCGAATCTCACGCCTCCGGAGAAATCGGAAAGGTGCAAGCTAACCAGACCAGAAATTACTGTGCTGAGATTGCGACAAGAATAGATACATTCCAAAATGTATTCTATAAATTGGACAAAGATCGTAAAAATAAATCCAAGGCAGACATGATAGACGGCTACGAAAGCAACCACTTCCTTAAAGAAGTGGAGATGTTCTATATGATTGCCGCTCATTATGAGTACGCGCTAAAGGCTTGTCGCAAAATCCCGGTGCCTGATGATTGGACGATAGATAAGTACAAACAGGAAATCGAGTTATTCCATATGGCCGAAACCCGTGAAGGATGGCTTGAAAAGAAACGGGAATTTCTTAAGAAATTGCAGGAAAGCGTTGAATATGATGAATTTCTGTTGAAACCTTCATTCGATGTGTACCATGACTTGCGAAATGTCTGTCGCAAAATTTTTATCACGGTGGAAAGATACTTTCCGCCATGTGAAATTCAGTTACATCCGAAATGCAGGGAAACCTTTATACAAAAGATGCAGGTTCATAATGGTAGTTATCCCACGCCTGAACAACCTGTAAAACAGAATCAGACCAATACGAAATCATGCCGCCAATGGGAAGGGGAACTGTTCCCGATGATTCTTGTGTCGGAATTATATGAAATCTGCTCTGATGTTTTCGATAGTACCGAGACTCAGTTCCATTCATCGCTCAATCTCCATGGTAAGCATGAACCTATAAAGATACGACCAAAACAGAAAATCAAGGCGTGCTATCTCATATCGAAATTATATGAGATTGTTCCGGCCAAACACAAAGCGGCGTGGCGCGAGGATATTCTCGCTCATCTTGATATTCAGTGGAGCTACTATGAAAAGAAGTATTGTCATCCACGCGGAGATGATGCCAGTGCATCAAGTAGAGAATATGCTGATGAGATTGACAGAATCTTCAAAAACCATAAAAAACGAGCATGAGAGTTTGTGCGACTTAAAGATACCACTCGCGCACCACTTTCACCACTCATATTTCCACTTTTGAAACCTTATGATACTACCCGTCAGAGCCTGATACTCTGATGGGTAGTTCTATTAAGTGGATAAGATGAAACCACATACACCCCACCCATAACCGGTTGTAATTTTGCAGTGTCCGGGAGATACTCGGATACGCTCTCTCAGAGGGCGGAAGTATAATTCAAACCCACACTGCGTATGACAAAAGACCAGTTACTCAAACTTCCTCTCTGGCAGTATACCGGAGAACAACTTTTAGAATTACTTGATTCCCGTAATGTCAAGGATAACATCGAACCAGACGGTGCAGCTATCACAGCAAAGCGATGGCTCGTCTATGGAATTGAAGGTCTCTGCGAACTTCTCCAGTGCAGCAAAGCAACTGCACACCGTATCAAGAACAGTGGCGTAATCAAAGATGCCATTACTCAAACGGGTAGAAAAATCGTTATCGACGCACAACTTGCGCTCGATCTTATCCAGTCATCAAAGAAGGGAGGTCGCCGATGCAAGAAGTGAAAGAGGACATCCTCCGACTTTGGGAGGAAAAGCAGTTGAGAATCACGGATGAGATTCAGACTGCGCCGGAGGTGCTGTACGCCAACGGCAGCGTTATCGGAACACTCGGCAACTTCTCGGCTTCGACCGGCAAAGCCAAGAGCAAAAAGACATTCAATGTCGCCGCGATTGTCGGGGCATCACTCGTCAACGGCAAAGTATTGGGCTACACCGCAGAGTTCCCCGATGACAAGCGCACAATCCTCTATTTTGACACCGAGCAAAGTCCGTATCACTGTCAGAAAGTTATGGAACGTGCGTTGCGCCTGGCGAAACTCCCGACCGACACCCATCCGGAACATTTGAAGTTCGCCGCTCTGCGCCAGCTAACACCCACATTGCGCCTTGAAGTAATCGAACAGGCGATAATCAACACTCCCGGTGTCGGACTTGTAATCATCGACGGTGTGCGCGACCTTATGTACGACATCAACTGCGCCAAGGAATCGACCGACCTTATCGGCAAGCTGATGGAATGGACAGACAAGTTCCAGATTCATATCCACACCGTCCTGCATCTCAACAAGAGCGACGACAACGCCCGTGGTCATGTCGGCACCGAGCTGAACAACAAGGCAGAGACAATCCTCCAAATTAGCCGCAGCAAAACCGATGATACCGTGTCGGAGGTCTGCGCCGCCATGATCCGCGCCGCCGAGTTCGATCCATTTGCCTTCCGCGTCAATGACTATGGACTCCCTGAGATTGCAAGCGGGTATGTGTTCTCCGAGCCGGGCAAGAAAGCCAAAGACCCTTATCCATACAAGGAGTTGACCGAGGAACAGCATCGCGAGGCATTAGGCGTAATCTTCGCCAACGGTCCGATAAAAGGTTGCCGGAACTTCGAGGCTGCACTCAAAAGCGGATATGCCGCCTGTGGTCATTCCTATTCCAACAACAAGGTAAAGGGCTTGAAGACCTTTCTTGACAACAAAGGTATGATTCGTTACGAGAACCGCGAGTATATCTACAATCCTGATTTCTACTATTGAGAAACACCAAATTGGTTTGGTTTAGAAAAGGGCATATATAATAGGCGCTAAACCAAGAACCATCTCACCCAAACATTTTAGAACCCATGATCAAAGAGATTAAATCAATCCCTTTAGCCTCCTTCATGTCCCGAATCGGACATGAGCCTACGGCGAGAAAAGGAACAAGGCTCTGGTATAAGTCGCCTTTGCGACAGGAACATACGCCGTCATTCAAGGTCGAGACTGCGCTCAACTGCTGGTATGATTTCGGACTTGGCAGAGGCGGCAACATCATCGACCTTGCAGCCGAGTTGTATCAGACAACAGACCTGCGCCATATACTGCGTTGCATCGCTGACAGCTACCCGGTACCATCGGTGCCGACAATCGCTTCCTCTTTTGCTCCGCGACACTCAGCACCGAGTATGGAGCGGTTTGAGGTCGTGCCACTGGAACACCGCGCACTTGTCGCATACCTCCAAGAGCGTGGCATCCCGGCACACATCGCCACGGCGAACTGCAAGGAGGCTCAATACAGCGTCAACGGCAAGTTTTATTTTGCCGTGGCATTTGAGAACGTCAGCGGAGGCTGGGAACTGCGCAACCGATATTTCAAAGGTTGCCGTAGACGCAAGGACATCTCATATTTGCCGTGGGCGAGAGATGGCCCGTCAGCAGAGTGTGCCGTGTTCGAGGGATTTATAGATTATCTCTCGGCACTCACACTCGGCATCATCAGTGGAGCCGACACAATCATACTCAACTCGGTTGTCAATGTCAACAAGGCTGTGCCTTTTCTCAAAGGTTACACTACTATCAACTGCTACCTTGACAACGACAATGCCGGGAAAACAGCACTCGCCGAGTTGACCGCCATTTATGGCTCAACAATGATTGACCGCTCCACGCTCTACTCCGAGTTCAACGACTTGAATGATTTTCTTATCAATCGAAGTTTCACCAAAAACACACTTTCCAATGAAAACAAATAAACCCACCGCATCCAAGTCAACCGAGTTGACCGATGCAACCAAATCCAAAGTATCGACCCTTAACCCCGAAGTCACAATGAAATCAGATAACTCCACCAACCCTAATCCCGCAGTCAACAGCGATAACACTGTTAACAGCACCACACCTGCCAACGCTGACAATCTGTTTGACAACGAACAGCCAGTAACCGAGGCAACTGCCGTAACCGAGCCACCGAAGCAACAGCGCATCGGCAGGCAGCAGCGCAAATCGGATTTCGCCGAGTTCAAGGCAACGTTCCTCACTCCTGCAAAGCTGGTGAACCGCCATGCCCTGAACATCGAAGGCGACCTATGGGACCAGCTTGAGCGCGTTTCCAGAATCCTCGGTGGCCGTGGCACTACCGTCAGCAGTTACGCCAACGCAATCCTCGCCGAGCATCTGAAACAGTATGCCGAAGACATCGAAATCTGGCGCAAACTCTGAGCGCGTGATTGCAACTACATTTTGACCGCTAAATAGTCCTCGTAGTTTCGTGCACCTCGAAACTATCGTAGGGGTTCGGAATCGGAGGGAGCGAGTTTATGTTTTCGTATTACAAGTAATCCTCAAACGACTCGCTCCCCTCCGCTCCCGATGGTCACAAACCTCAAACAGAATTTCCAATGAAGAAATCCAATTTACGTCCCGCTAAAGGGCGTCCCAAGCTCCCGGCTGATGAACGAAAGTCCATCATGGTGCCGGTGAAATTCGACATAGACCAATATCAGGTAATGATGGACAAAGCTCTCACGGCAGGGCTCAACCGCTCGGAATATATCCGGCAGTCGGCACTGCACTGTAAAGTCGTGGAAAGGCTCACGCCAAGAGATGTCAAGGCAATCCGCGACCTTCAGGGAATCGCTGAAAATCTCAACCGCACGGCAAAATTTGTCGGTGCCATTCTAAAAGGTGGTGCCTCTGAGGAACAGATTGTCCGCACATACAGAGAGATAATTCAGTGCAAGGATTTTGTCCTTTCACTGATAAAAAACTATCGTAATACACCGGACAGCGTATGATGGGCAAGATAACAAAAGGCGGCAGTTTCGGCGGTTGTGTCGATTACGTCACTCGTCGAAAGAAGGATAATCCCGACGGCACGCCCTGTAATGAATGGCGTCTTATAGACTGCAAAGATGTATCTATGATGGAAGGGAGAAATGGAATTATCGCTTCTTTTGAAGATAATCTCGCCTTGAATCCGGACTTGAAAAATCCGGTCGGGCATATTTCCCTGAACTTTCATGCCAACGACAAGGATAAAGTTGATGACCGGATTATGGTAGAGATTGCCCAAAAATATATGAAGAAAATGGGCATCATGGATACTCCATACATCATTGTCCGGCATCTCGACAAAGATTATCCACACTGTCATATCGTGTTCAGCCGAATAGATAACCACGCCGAAACCATTTCCGATAAGAATGATTTCAGTCGCAACAAGGCAGCCTGTCTTGACTTGACAAAGGAATATGGACTGCACATTTCCGAGGGTAAAAAGCAGACTAATGTCAATAAATTGCGTGGCACGGAAAAGATACGATATGAGATTTTCAATGCCGTTGACGCTGTATGGAACGATAAATCAGTCCATACTTTCGAGCAATTCGAGACTCGCTTAAAGGCGGCTGGTGTCGGCATAGAATACAAATACAAGCGTGGCACCAGCGAATTGCAGGGTCTATGGTACACCAGAAAAGGCAAGCGTTTCGCTGCATCAAAGATTGACCGGCGATTCAGTCTGGGCAATATATCCAAGCATCTGGCTAACAACAAACCGCTACATTCTCAGTCTCAATGGATGTATGCAGATGGCTCCATCGTGCCTATCGCATCATACAAAGGTGTGCGGCTTACGACACAACAAATGAATGATTACGTTGCGGGGAAAGCTATCCGAGTTGACGGATGTCAGGGAGATATGCCTACTGTGTGGATAAAATTCAACCCACAGCGCATGACTCCGGGAGTCTATTCATCGAATCCGGATTTAGTCGGCCAATCCGCATCCCAGTCGCAAAACTATGGCACTCGGTTATCCCAAGTTCCATCCTCAGGAACCTCGCAGATGCAAGAAGGTTTTGCTAATGGAGGCGTTTTACCCGATGATTTCAAACTGTGGATGAGCCGCCATCCCGGACTTACCATTGAAGAGGCCCTTCATCGCTATCGTGAAGAACAAAAAGCCAAACGCCGCCGACAAGGGCCCAAACTACACTAAACCCAACGCCGCCGAGGGAAGCAGACCTCGGCGGCGTCTCTCATCTAATCTCCTTAATGGACTCAGAGATGGATGAGTATAGCTGTATCGTATATGTTTATCAGCATATTCAATTGCCATCTCAGAAATTTTCGCTAATTTTGCAATATAGTAACCTTAAACTTCTGAAGATGGCCGAAACGGTTTAATCCCAAAGGCAGCGATGCCGCCAAAACCAACCATATTTTAAAACTCCAATGCAGTCGTTACAGGTTCGGTCAACCTTTCAGAAAACTGCAAACGGAGTTTTTGTTTTTATAAATGGCACTTACTCAAAGCGAAGATGCACTGGAAAAAGGTTTGATAAAGACTCTCACGGATATGGCGTATGAATACGTTGAAATCCATGAGGAGACTAACCTTATATCAAATTTCAAACGACAGTTGGAAAAACACAATGCCAAGGAACTTGCGCAACATGGCAGAACGGAACTTACGGACAATGAGTTCAATAAGGTCATGCTCTATCTTGAAGGTGGCACCACGTTTGAGAAAGCCAAAAAACTGCGGGATTTGCTTCCTTTGGAACTTGACAACGGACAGCGCGTATGGCTTGAATTTCTTAATCGTCATAAATGGTGTCAGAATGAATTTCAAGTTTCCAACCAGATAACTTTAGAAGGCCGTCGTCAGTGCCGTTATGATGTTACCATTCTGATTAACGGTCTGCCATTGGTGCAGATTGAGTTGAAGAAACGTGGTGTTGAATTAAAACAAGCATACAATCAGGTTCAACGCTACCACAAGACATCATTCCACGGTCTGTTCAACTATATTCAGATTTTCGTGATTTCCAACGGCGTGAACACCCGCTATTTTGCCAATAACCCTAATAGTGGTTACAAGTTCACGTTTAACTGGACTGATCGGAAGAACAATCCGTTCAACCAACTAAGTCTTTTCGCGGCTGAATTCTTCGACCCATGCACACTCGGCAAAATTATCAGCAAGTACATCGTACTTCACGAAGGCGATAAATGTATGATGGTTTTGCGCCCATATCAATATTATGCCGTTGAGGAAATCCTCAACCGTGTGGTCAACAGCAATGATAACGGCTATATCTGGCACACAACCGGAGCGGGAAAGACGTTAACCTCATTCAAAGCCGCACAGCTTGTTTCTGAAATTGATGAAATAGACAAGGTGCTTTTTGTCGTTGACAGGCACGACCTCGACACTCAGACACAGGCGGAATATGAAGCCTTTGAGCCGGGAGCTGTGGATGGCACTGACAGTACTAAGGAACTTATACAGCGTCTCGGAAGTGATAAGAAGATAATAATCACCACTATTCAAAAGCTGAATTGCGCAGTCACCAAAGACTATTACAACCGTCATCTTCAAGATGTGCGCGATAAAAAGGTCGTGATGATTTTTGATGAGTGCCACCGAAGCCATTTTGGAGAAAGTCACAAAAATATTGTCCACTTCTTTAACAACCTTCAGATATTCGGCTTCACCGGCACTCCGATATTCGTCGAAAACTCAAAGAATGACCGCACAACCAAAGAAATCTTCGGTAATTGCCTGCACAAGTATCTGATTAAAGATGCTATCGCCGATGACAATGTACTGGGCTTTCTCGTTGAATATTACACCGGCAACGCAGACCTTGATCTTGAAAGCGATAGCCGTATGCGCGAAGTCGCACGGTTTATCCTCAACAACTTCAATAAGTCCACTTTTGATGGCGAGTACAACGCTCTGTTTGCCGTTCAGTCAGTGCCGATGCTTTTGCGTTACTACAAGATTTTTAAGGGATTGAATCCAGACATCAAAATCGGTGCGATATTCACTTACGCAGCAAACGGCAGTCAGGATGATGAAGCCACCGGCATGAACCGGGGTTTCGCAAATCCGAAAGTCGCCGCCGATGAGATGCAGGAAATCATAGATGACTACAACAAAACCTTCGGCACATCCCATTCGGTAGAAAACTTCGGACTCTACTATGACGACATCAACAAGAGAATGAAAAAGAAAGACCCGAAGATGAAGCCTTTGGACTTGTTGCTCGTCGTCGGGATGTTCCTTACGGGTTTCGATGCCAAGAAGCTCAACACTCTCTATGTTGATAAAAATCTTGAATATCATGGTCTGTTGCAGGCTTTCAGTCGCACGAATCGTGTACTGAACGAGAAAAAGAGATTCGGAAAGGTGATCTGCTTCCGCGACCTCAAAAGCAACGTGGATGCGTCTATAAAGCTGTTCTCCGACAATAATCCTATCGAAGATATAGTGCGTCCGCCGTTCAAGGATGTCAAGCGCGAGTACATTGAAAAAACCGAACAGTTCCTGTCTAAGTATCCGAATGTTGATGAGATAGACAATCTTGAAAGTGAGAACGACAAAGTGGCGTTTGTCCTTGCTTTCCGCGACATAATCAAGAAACACGCTGAAATGCAGATTTATGAGGAATATTCGCCTTCGGATATATCTTTCATAATGACTGAGCAGGAGTTTCAGGACTTCCGCAGCAAGTATCTTGACATAGCACAGAATTTCGGTTCAAAACCGGCAAAGGTTGCCGCCGAACCCGCTGCCGCTTATGGCGCCGAACCGGAAACGACACTTGAAGATATTGACTTTTGTCTTGAACTGCTACACAGCGACGTAATCAACGTGGCATACATCCTCGCGCTGATTCACGACCTTGACCCGGCAAGCGATGATTACTCTGAAAAACGCCGTGAGATTCTTGACACGATGATTCGTGATGCCGAGATGCGCAGCAAGGCTGAGCTTATCGACGGTTTCATCAGCGAGAATGTCGATGCCAATCAGGATGAGTTCCGGCGGTCTAAGGCTGACGGCACAATAGATCTTGAATCACGACTGGTGGATTATGTACGCAGAGCAAAAGACCGTGCCGTAGAGCAACTTGCTGCGGAGGAAGAAATCGACCAGACGGCACTTCATAAGTTCATGGAGGAATACGACTATCTCCACCGTGAGAAGGACGAGATACTTCAGGATGCCATAAAGAAAAAGAAACTCGGTCTGAAACAACGCCGCAGCGTATTCAACCGTATTCTTCAAAAACTTCGTAAAATAATAGAAATCTACAACTGGGAATAATATATGAGCGAGGAACTCCAGCAGCAGCTTCGCAGTCAGCTTTGGACTGTGGCAAACAACCTTCGCGGCAATATGTCGGCGAGCGACTTTATGTATTTCACCCTCGGATTCATATTCTACAAATACTTGTCCGAGAAGATTGAGATGTATGCCGATGACATATTGTCGGAGGACGGTGTTACATTCAAGAATGCTTGGGCAAGCGACGATGCCGAGTTGAAAGCCGACATAAAAGACGAGTGTCTAAGCAACCTCGGATACTTCCTTGAGCCGGAGTTCCTTTTCTCAAGCATTATCGAGGCGGTTGACCGCAGAGAGAACATCCTGCCTCAACTTGAACGCTCGCTGAAGAAAATAGAGGACAGCACCGTAGGTCAGGACAGCAATGAGGATTTTGGCGGTCTTTTCTCCGACATTGACCTCGCTTCGCCTAAGTTGGGAAAGTCTGCCGATGATAAGAATACACTAATTTCCAACGTGCTTGTAGCCCTCAACGGCATAGACTTCGGACTTAACGAGGCTTCCGACATCGACATTCTCGGCGATGCATACGAGTATATGATCGGTCAGTTTGCTGCCGGTGCCGGTAAAAAAGCCGGTGAGTTTTACACTCCTCAGGAGGTTAGTCAGATTCTCGCCGAGGTAGTGACCACTGGAAAGACACGTCTGCTCGATGTATATGACCCTACTTGCGGTTCCGGCTCCCTTCTTCTGCGCACAGCACGCAACGGCAATGCCGACACCATTTATGGACAAGAGAAAAACCCCACCACATTCAATCTTGCCCGTATGAATATGCTCCTTCATGGTGTCAAGTACAAGGATTTCACCATAGAAAACGGTGACACCCTCGAAGCTGATGCTTTCCCCGACAGAGAGTTTGATGCCGTGGTTGCAAATCCTCCTTTCTCGGCACAATGGAGCGCGGCGGAGAAATTCAACTCTGACGACCGTTTCAGCAAGGCAGGGGCATTGGCTCCGAAATCGAAAGCGGACTACGCTTTCATCCTGCACATGATTCATCATCTCAATGAGGGCGGTACACTCGCCTGTGTAGCTCCCCACGGCGTACTATTCCGTGGTAATGCCGAGGGTAAGATACGCCGTTATCTCATTGAGAACAAGAACTACATTGACGCTATTATCGGTTTGCCACCAAACATCTTCTACGGCACGGGAATACCAACCTGCATCATCGTAGCCAAGAAATGCCGCAAGGAGGATGACTCCATTCTCTTTATTGATGCAAGCCGGGAGTTTGAGAAGGTTAAGACGCAAAACAAACTGCGCCCCGAACACATACAGAAGATTGTAGATACCTATCGCAATCGTACTGAAATCGAAAAATACAGCCATCTGGCTTCGCTTAAGGAGATAGCCGACAACGATTATAACCTCAACATTCCCCGCTATGTAGATACATTCGAGGAAGAGGAAGAAATCGACATCAAGGCAGTAATGGCAGACATCAAAGAGCTTGAAGCGAAACGCTCTGAACTCGACGCGCAAATCGAAGTGTATCTCCGCGAACTTGGAATCGTGGAATAAGAATCCTTAATGTTGAACAGTAAAGATTGAAAATCCCGATGACTGACACTGAAAACAATAAAAACTCCAATTCGCCCGTTTCCACATCCGCACCCTCCCTGCGCTTCCCCGGATTCACCGAACCGTGGAGAAGAATTCGATTAGGGAAAATCGCGACATTCAGTAAAGGTGCAGGTATATCTAAAGACCAAAGGAATGAGAACGGGAAACCATGCATTCTATATGGAGAACTATATACCACGTATACTGCCACAAATATCACAAACGTTATCAGTAGGACGAATTTACCAGAAGACAGCCTGATTAAAAGTGTGGCAAATGATGTCATAATCCCATCCTCAGGCGAAACTGCCGAAGATATTGCCACTGCACGATGTGTCCTCAAAAATGATGTTTTCTTAGGGGGAGACTTAAATATTATTCGATTGAATAATGATAGTGGTTCTTTTTTGTGCTATCAACTAAATGGGGTACGCAAGCGGGAGATCGCCAAATTAGCCCAAGGTGTTTCCGTTGTCCATCTCTATAAAGAATCCTTGAAATCGCTCGTGGTCTCTATTCCTTCAATTGATGAACAATCAAAAATCGCATATTTTTTACAACTCCTTGACGAGCGCATTGCAACTCAAAGGAGGCTGATTGAGGATTTGGAAAAACTAAAGTCCTCAATAAATGAAACGCTATATGAAACATTGACCACGGATTGCAAAACGTCATTCAATGAAATTGGCATTGATTATGGAGGTTTGACCGGGAAATCCGCTGAAGATTTTGGCTATGGAAAGCCTTTTATCTCATATCTGAACGTATATCAGAATCAAGTGATAACCGATTACAATTTTGATAATGTGGAGATTAGAGACGGAGAGAATCAGAATAAGGTACGCACGGGCGATTTACTGTTTACCCTGTCGTCGGAAACGCCCGAAGAAATTGGCTATTCCGCTGTATATATGGGGAATGCTAAAGAACTATACTTGAATAGTTTTTGTTTTGGCATACATATTCAAGAGTCTGAAATGGTGTATCCCCCTTATATGGGATACTTTACTTCAACGACTTATTTCCGTAGGAAGATAATCCCCTATGCACAAGGCAGCACTCGCTTCAATTTACATAAGCCATCGTTGATGAATATAAAATTCTCACTTCCCGCAAAAGAATATCAAATAAAGATCTTCAATACTCTCCAGTTGTTAACCGACAAAATATCGACAGAAATAGAATTGCATAACAGATATATTCAACAGAGAATCTATCTGCTATCGAAGATGTTTATATGAGCATCTTTGATAGAAGGTAGCCTTTCTGACTTTCATATCTTTGTAATATTGTTCTCTCGCATTCTATCTTTATCAAAACGGCTCTAATAGTGGCTGCTATATCTCTTTGCTCATCAAGCGATGGCAAAGGTATTAGCATATTAAAGAAATCTTTTATCGAGACATTCAGCAGTCCGTGATTTCTTGCTCCTTCAACAACAATTTCTGCAATATCTTTGTGCCATTTCTTTGACTCAAAGTAAAACAAAAGATAATCTGAGTCAATGAGTTTTTCTTTTGGCTGGAAGCAGATATAGAGGGGAGACAATACACCTGATTCATATTTGTCCAACCTTTTTACTGCGCCCCAAATATAATCACCTGAATAACTTTTATTGTATGCGAAATCGCCCTTTTTAAGAATATAATAATTGCTTAGATTCTCACTTGCAACTACTTTGTTGAAGAATGAACATTGATCAATCAGTCCATATTGAGCTGCGATTGTAAGAATACGGTTTGATTCAATAGTGGTATTTCTCCTTGTTATGCGTGTGCAAATATCACCAAGTTGACATACTGACCAGTTATCAACATATTTCTTATTGATTCTCTGACGAGGGACATTTTCTCTTGGTGAGCAGTATACTTCTTCAACAATTGAGGACATTGATTGAAATATATCCTCAATCTATGTCACACGAACATCTTGGATAACAAATATTCTCGTTGCTCTGTGTAATGGGTCAATATGGACTTTTCAAGAATAATCTTGTCGCTAATTGTATCCAAGCATTTAGCGAGGGTTAATGCCTCGCTTTCATCGGTTGGCAGAGGGACGCTGTTTGCTAAGAATCCACTGTTTGTGATGTTGATTGTGTTTTTCGCACCTTTCTGAATTATAGGATGAAGATAGTTAAAAGTATTTACCTCGCTCTCAAAGTAGTAACCCAGCAATATACCAATCCAATCATATTTAGGAACAAATACCCCATATAATGGGGAAATAGCTGCCGGTAATTTCTGAGTGTTGCGTTTGACTATTCCATAAGGGAAACTCCCGGTCGGGCTTTTGGTATATATAATATCCCCATAGCGAGCAACATTATAATGTCCTGTCTCTTTTGCAGCAAATGAGCGACCAAGATATTCTATCTGATTTACAACTCCCTCAGAAACCGATACCGAGCAAACATTGTATCCCGCAGAGTTTTTTTCGCCGCGCTCGGTCAGAATGTCACTTAATGAGGTCAACTTCCACGACTTCTTGGATAAGCCTCTTGATATTGCGTTTTGTAGTAATGCTCTACGCAAAGATATAAAATCCTCAATCAGCCTCCTTTGGGTAGCTATGCGCTCATCGAGTAGTCCCAAGGACCGAGTTATTTTTTCTTGCTCTTCTAAAGATGGAACATGTATAGTGATGGGATTAATATGAATATTATTGATTTGAGGAATAGTTGAGGTATCCGCAATTCGACTTAATCTTGCTCGGAGAATGAAATAAAACAAATATTGATCTGAGATAAACGAATTATCTGCTTTAATTCCCATCAAATTGGTATCAATATTAATCGGGAAGAGATTCATTCTGACCTTGTTGGTTAGGATTGCGGCACCTCTTTTAGAGAAAACGACACAGCCTTCTGGTAAAATATTCTTTCCTCGTTGGCTCAGATATGGAGTTTCTCCTAAATATTTCTCACACCAATTTAGTTGTTCAACCTTGTAATATGGTATTATTCCAAATTTTGAACTAACACAATTGGGGCTTTCTCCGCTAAAAATGCGTATATAGTCACCCAGTCGACACTTTTTCCACGGCTCGGTGAAGCCGGGGAAGCGCAAAACGGGCGAATTGATGCGATATTTTCTTTAATTATCCTAATCAATTCATTTCAACGAATATGGAAAAAGAAAAAATCACAATCAAAGATCTCGCTGTCCTTTGGAAAAAGGACAAGCGACAGTATGTGAAGCAATCCACATACTCAGCCTACGCCCTAATCGTAGAGAATCAAATAATCCCGACATTCGGGAATCTTTACGCCTTGACCGAAGCGGATGTGCAGTCGTTTGTAATCGACCGACTTAACTCCGGTCTGAGTCAGAAGTACGTCAAGGACATACTCATAGTCCTGAAAATGATAGTTCGCTTCGGCGAAAAGCACGGCTATCTCCAACACTGCGAGTGGGACATCAAATATCCGACCGCTCCCGAAAAGCAAGGCTTAGAAGTCCTGACAGCCGCAAACCACCGCAAAATTCTGGACTACATCAGCCAGAACTTCACATTCCGCAATCTCGGCATATACGTCTGCCTTACGACCGGGCTACGCATCGGGGAGGTATGCGGCTTGAAATGGTGCGATCTCGACATTGAACGCTCAATGCTGACTGTGCAACGCACGGTGGAGAGAATCTATGTTCTCGAAGATGACGGCACCAAACACACTCAAATCGTCGTCAATACTCCCAAGACCGCAAACTCCGCCCGCGAAATACCGCTCAACAAGCCCCTGATGACAATGATACGACCCTTTAAGAAGGTCGTCAACAACGAATACTACGTCATAAGCAACGAGCCGCAGCCCATTGAGCCGCGTACCTACCGCAACTACTACATGAAGCTGATGAAACAGCTCGGCATACCCCCGCTGAAATTTCACGGACTACGCCATAGTTTCGCCACACGCTGCATCGAAAGCAACTGCGATTACAAAACGGTCAGCGTCATACTCGGCCATGCCGACATCGCCACAACTCTCAACCTTTACGTCCATCCGGGCGCTGAGCAAAAGAAAAAGTGCATCGACAAAATGCTCCGCTCCCTCTGACGCGGAGAAACATCCCCGCTACAATAGTTTGGTTTGGTTCGGGCTTTATATATGCCCAACCAAACCTAAACTTATATGGAAATACTCAGCAAAAAGAAGGTTGGGCGTGAGTGTTGTTGTCCTCATAGGTTACATGGGCATTGAGCGGAAACGATTTTCCAATTGTTCGAGCCGGTCAATTAGTGCATCAAACGACAGCTTCTCCCCGTAAATCATGGAGGTTTTCATTGTTTCGTAGTCAAGGCGCATTTTGTCGCGCAATTCGCCAGTCGGACAGAATGCGATGGTTGACGGATGGTTAAGCTCGTAGTTTACACCGCCGACATGATAGAATCGTTGGCGATGGGCGATGATTTCCTGATATAATTCCATGTCGGAGAGTGCGGCTTCTGCAAAAGCAGTGTCCATCAGTCGCTCCAAATCATAAAGATGGCGGCTCATGCGGTCGGAGCGAGGTGAACGACGCTGGTATTCCTCATTGAGCAGAAAGGCTTTTTCAAGGAATGTGCGTGTCGGTGTTATGGTCGGTATTTCGGCAAATGTCTCACCGTCAATCTCCGGGAAAGCATTGCCAACGAGTGATGATATGCGCTTGACTTCAAACGGTTCTTTCATCGAAAGACAACTTATCTCAATCTTGACTACGGGACGCACATACGCATCAGAGTCAACTTTGACCGGATAGTGAATCTCTATGATTACCGGATCGCTGTCGTGGTCGATTGGCGAACCGTCCTTCTTTGTGGTTATCGGTACTACCTTGCATTCGCCTAAACCGGATTCTATAAGTTTCGATTCCAATTCCTTTGCGAACTCGCCAAGTATATAATCACGATTGACAATGCGGAGATTCTTCACCTGATTGTTAGTTGCAGCTTTAGCGCAATCCTTACCAAGTTCATTGAGATAGAAATCACGATAGAGGGCTATGTCGATGTCTTCCGAAAAGCGGTCAATCAGGTTCCAGCCTTTGCTGAGACTTGTTCCACCTTTGAAGAACATATACTTTGCCGGGGAAAGGGAAAACAGAACCTTCAAAATGGCAGTAACCCACCAGTCCTTTTCAACCGCACCCACGCTGATGTTCTTTTCATTTGCTATAATATATGCCGACTGTTGACGGTCAGCATCCGAGGCATCAATCCATCTGCTCATTTCGTTTGATTTTATCCTTTGTTTCGATAATAATTTTTCTAATCCAGCGCGGAGCACGAGCTATATCTTCTTGCCATGTCTCTTCCTCCGGGCTTTCTTTCAACACGCCATAAACTACGTCAAGAGTATTATCATCAACATTATATTGCTTGATAGACTTTAGCGCAAGCACTAATATCGGCATAATCTTGCCCTTATATGCAAATGTCGATGGCACACTATGTTTAAGAGTCAGAGTACGTTTGCCAATCTTTATTTTACGTGGTGTTCCTGATGTAAGATACACGGAGTTCATTGGAACTTGTGTTGAAAAACCGAGATAATTCTCAGCAGTCGCTCCGGTTGGCAACAGTTGCGCATCATCACGTTTTGCTATGGTCTGTGCTATTTCTCCTATCGTCGGAATAACGGGCCCAAATCGTGATTCTTTTGGCTTAACGTATATCCCTGTGGCAACTCTGACAAGCTTCCCTTCATTGCATAGTTCTGACAATATGTTGGAGGCGTAGTGAGTATCAATAGGCAAAAAGCTATCCGGCAAGAAGATGGTGCCCTTCTTGCTGCGATTGACCTTTGAGATAATTGTTTGTTTCATATCGCGATGAGTAAAAAAGGAAAATAAACGCTTAATTGTCCTTTCTCAGCAGTGCAAAGTTAGTGTTTTATTTCCAATTACACAAAACATTACATCCAATTAAATAGGATTTTACATCAGCCGCAAATCATAGGTGTGGTATGATATGTCAGTTTGGTTTAGTCCGGGTAATATATACCCGACTTAAACCAAACCAACATATAGATAGGGCTGGTGAAAAGAAAAATTATTCTTTTGCATAGTTCTACTTTAGACGTGAGGCACGAGTAAGACGGTCTTCCTTGATGTAGCGGCTGAGTGATGCTTCGGTGGTGTGGCCCGTGGCTGCACAGATTACATCTCGGTCATTACCTCGTAGTCGCATATTAGTGGCGAATGAGCGGCGCCCGGTGTGGCAGCTCACCATCTGCCATCGCTGGTATATGTCGGTTTTGCGTCCGGCTCTGCCATTGCCTACGTCGGCGGTATATGCCTTGGTAACATATCCGGCTAATGTACTTTCCGGATTTGCCTCATATACAGCTTTCATTATTTCTTTCAGCGCATCGTTGAACTTCTGGTTGCTGATTACACGTGGCATCGCCTTTCCGTCATCGTATAAGTCGAGGATTGCTTGAGTTTCGGGCAAAATCTTTACCACCGATACCTTATCGGTCTTTTTTGCTTTATATTGGATATATCGTTCTCCATCCTCTGTTACATGAATGGAGTTGTAATTGAGTTGTTCGAGGTCGGAGTGTCTGGCTCCTGTCCAGCACATCAATATGAACTGATTGCGCACGGTTCTGAGGTGTTCGGTTGGCAACTCTTGTTTTGCTATCAGATCAATCTCACTTTCGAGCAGAGCGATACTTTCCGCCTCCTCTTTCAGCTTTTCACATCTAAGGAAATCTTCTGCCATACATTGTATGCGCATCGGTTGGTCGCGGATAACGGTCTTGATTACCTTGATATGGTCGCCGATAGTATTTAGCTTTAATCCCTCTCCATAGGCAAAGGATAGATAATCGGAATAAAACGACTTATTGAGTTCGTCAAACCGAATATCGGTGATATGCTTCTTCTTCATAAAGTCGCGGATATAGCGGCGAAGATGCTTGTAGTGCTGTATCGTTTTCAGTCCAATTGGTTTGCCGTGCCATGTTCGAGCCGGGGCAGCATCAATAAAGACATCAAGAGCCACAATGAAGGATTCTTCACGCTGTCGGAGCATCGCTTCAAGTTCTTCTTTTTTGCGCCGCTGTTCAGCCTCACGTTGAGCTTTCTTACGCTCTTGTGCTTCTTCCTGTGCTTTCCGTTGTGCCTCCTGAAACTCGCGTTGCTCTTTATGGGCGAATTCATCTATCGCCTTATCAAGTTTCGTTCTTGAACCTTTAGGGTCGTTGATTATAGTATCAATCAGAGCCGACATTTCATCAAGCTTGTCGCAGAGTTCCTTCCCTGGACCGGCACGAAATGTATTCCACCGTCCGGGAGTGGAAATGGCGTCATTCCAAGTCTTGATGTCAACTTCAATTCGAGAGTGGAGCATAAGATTGGAGTTGAAGCCAACGCGACGGGTATAAAGAGGCGCAACGCCGGTTTTCTTGGTGGTTCGCAGTACGAATTTAGTATATGCTGATTTAGCCATATTCGATAAGTGTTTATCTAATAACGGCAAAGGTATATGATATAGTTCAAAAGTTGATACAAAGTTGATACAAATCAAAGCGACATTATGATGCTTTTTGCGACTTTATGAAATTGTTAAAATGTATAACCATTTAATATTGGCATATTTACAAAATCGAAGTTTCACGAAATATCACAAAAGTTGCCCTTCCCAGAGATTCACTTTTACCATCTCGGCAAATCCCGCGCCGGTCTGTGCGGCGAATGTAGCTTTCCAGAAAGCTGATGTGTTGAGCGTGAGGATGGTGTAGTCGGGATCAAGCGACGCGCGGATTATCTGATAGAGGCATATCGGCTGTGCGACGCAGATTCCGGCTATGATAAGTAGAGTGCGGGTGGAGAGGCGGCATGTGGCAACGAGAACGAAGCCGACGAGTGCATACAGCACAAGCACTTCGCCGGTGAAGAACGCTGCGTTAAGCTGACCGATCAGAAACAGCAGCAGCAACCGCCAGCTGAAGCGGGCGCGGAAATCGTTGCCGCGCATGCGCTGATTGTCGTCCTGTATGAAGAAACTGAAGCCGAAAAGCAGCGCGAAGATCGCGTATGCCTTGCCCGCAAACATGAAGAACAATCCGTCCCATACCGCGCGGTCGGTGAAGTTGAGCCATGCGCTCTGTCCGTCGGCAGGCGGAAACGAGTAGAAGTTGAAATGCTCTATCGAGTGGATCAGGATTATGGCGAGCACTGCGAATCCGCGCAGCACATCCGCCACATCCACACGTTCATGCCGCGGCTTTATTTCCACCGGCGCTATGGTAGTCTTGTTCATATCGGTAGTTTTTGCAAAATTACCGATAAAATACCGTATCGCCAAGCCGCGGCATGAGGTCCGGATGCGGCAGGGTATTATTTTGCTGTTAGGTGACGGATGGCAGCCTCTATCACATCATCTCTGACAGGGTCGAAGTAGCTGGCGGCATTCTCTTCAACGGTAATGTCGGGGATCAGACCGATGCCGACAAACTCGGTGCCATCGGGCGCGAGGTCATGCTTGGAGCAGATGTTTGCCGAAATAGTGCCGTTGGAGGTCAGCGAAGGGCGCACGCCATTGCCTGTGCTTCCGCCTGTCGCCGTGCCGATCTGAGTCACCCTTCCCGCCGATTTCAGCAATGCCGTGAAGTCTTCAGCAGCGGAGAATGTGCCACGATCGGTGAGTAACACTACCGGACGCGAATATGGTGTGGCATCAGCAATGGGCTTCAATGAGCCCTGCAAGGATTGGTATGTCTCCTCCTCTTGCCCCCACGATGCGAATGCTGGTTTATAGATGCGGGTGGTCCACGCTGCGGTCGATATCGGCTTGTCGATCAGGTGACGGGCTATATAGTTGGCGAAGCCGGAATTTCCTCCGCCGTTTCCGCGCAAGTCAATGATCAGGGCGTCGGTATTGCAGATCGCAGGGAATACGCTATCGAAGAATTCGGTGGTCTGCGTATTCTGAAAGTGGGGTATGGTCAGTAACCCGATGTTATGGTCAAGAACCGTAAACCCTAATTGGGGATAGATGGCAAGTGAGGAATCCCACTTGGGATCATTGACTGTGTGTGGCAGCGTGATGCGTGAGCCGTCAGGATTTTCTAACGTCAGATCCATCTTCGATCCTTTCCGTGTCAATGAGAAGTTATAACCGTCATATATCACATGCTCCGTCCATTGCGGTGTCGAGGAGCAAACGTATGGTTTCAGCTCTTTATCAGCCCAGGCGGCGGGACTGCCGCCATTGACTGCCACGATCTTTTGTCCGCGCCGCATTCCGGCATCCATCATTTCCCGGCTTTCAACCGAGCGGACATATAATCCGTCGGCAAGCAGGACGGTAGTGAACGGACTCCGTACCGGATTCTCCAATTCATCGGTATTCAGGTATATGTAGGTATGACCGTCGTCGCACAGTGCCACCATGCGTTGGAGAATGCGGAATTTTTCGTAATCATCCTCAGTCTGCCTCATAGCAGCGAGATTCCGTTTGTAGGCACGTTCCCAACGGTTGGCTATAGATGGATAGAATACGAAATTGTATTTGACCTCTTCATACAGACGCACGAGTGCCTCGGTAAAATCTGTTGCTATCTGTGGTACAGGAACTATCGTGACCGACTGGGTAGAGTCTGCCGCATCATAGTGGGTTCTGAACGGCCAGTCGTAGGGTAGGCTGGGTTCATCCTCAAAAGTCGCCCGGATCATGTAGAGAGAGTCTGACATCTCATTGAAATAGATGCTGTACACTATCCTCGCGTCCTCGTCAGGGCAGGTACGGTACCAATCGCTCCTTCCCCAGTTGTCCATTGAGGTGAAAATATCGAGAATGGAGTCAGACACGGCGATATCAGCCACAGGTGCGACGACCTTTAGCCCTCTCGTATGACCTTTGCCCTCGCCGCGCATCATGGCAAAGCCCAATCGGGCTCCGTTTTTGGGCCATCCGCCGGTGAAATCAACACGCGCGGTGTCAGCGCCGTTCATCTTGCAGATATCGGCGAATAGAGTATCAAGGTTGTCGAATGCTGATGCTGACAATGATAATGCCAGCATAATAAATGCGATGAGGTGTTTCATAATGATTTAACGGTTATATTGGATTTCTTTGTCTGTCAGGTAATCGATCTTCTGCCAGTCGAGCGGTATGCAGATCTGGTCCTCCACCAAAGCGTGAAGAAAATTCATTTGCTTCGTCTCTGGATCATAGCCCACGGCATAGAAATCGGGAGTCGATTCACTCTTCACAAGGACTTGCCATGTGCGGTCGAATACCGTCACCGGAACTTTCGAGCCTATGAATCTACGGATAGCCGCGCGCATGATGCGGAAATCCTCCATGGAGGCTCCATACACGGTTGTACGTTCGCCTTGTGTCCATCCACGCCCCTTGTCGCGCTGAAATGTGAAAGTCACTCCCGGCTTGAATCCGGTATATTTTACAGGTACGGACTTTGTGGTGTGTCCTGCGCTGACTTTCTCAAACGCTTTCAGCAGACCGGTGAAATCAGGTTTCGGGCTCCGCATCCGTGCAGCGACATTGAAGGCATAATCGGCAGAGACAGTTGACTTTCCAAGGTCGAATACCGCCGCACGCTCACCGTTGATGGTCATGCTCATAGTGTCAGGTCCCATGAACTGAGCGCCTTGCGCCCGTGTGAAATCAGTGGCTCCCCACAGGTCGAGAAAAGACTTTTTAAGCCTGTCAATCTCGGCTGTGTCCAACGCCCTGCGTCGCTGCACGAACTGCACACGCAGATATTCCCGGCTTTCGGATTCGTCGAAGTAGTACCACACCATACGTTTGGCTGTGGGATATCTCTCAATCAATGCGTTGATCACGATCTGAGGTGACTCCGCCATTGCGGTGACCGACGTCAGGGCGATAATAAATAGTGTCAGAAGCTGTCTCATTATTGCGGTAGGTATAATTCGTCAATATCGTTGCGGAGCCGTACGGATTCGGCTGATGATTCTTTCAGGCGCAGCTCGGTAAGCGCGTCAGCCTCTACATAGAATGAGGGAACTGATTGCTCTGCATAATGGTTGTCAGAGCCATTGAAGCCGCCGACAATCATTATGATCGCCACCGTCGCCGCTGCGGCAACAGGTGCCCAGAGCCACGATATCCGGAGCTTCCGGCGGCGTTGTTTTTCGATGACAAGTGCCGTCAGATTTTCTTTCATGGGGCTGTCGCACCGCTTGGCTATCGCACTCCGGAGCAGTGCGTCGAAATCGTCATTTCCCATACTCTTGTTCAATTATTGTTTTAAGCTTAGCCCTTATCCGGTGCAGCCTTACGGTTATCGCTCCCTCTGTGGATCCTACGGCGTATGCAATGTCGGATAATTTAGCATTCTCGAAATAATGCATGTGGAGCAGTGCGCGTTCTGATGGATTCAGGTTGTCGATGGCTCGGTTAAGCAATTCCACGCGTGGATCCTCTTCCGGTTCAGGTTCGGCGGTCTCTATTGTATGATCCAGAGTGTCGGTGGTCAGTCTCGGTTTGCGGACGTGCGATATGGCTACGTTGTGGGCTATGCGCAGAAGCCATGTCACGACGGATGCTTTCGTGGCGTCATAACTGTCGATGGCTCTGAACGCCTTTACAAATACATCTGCCGTCAGTTCATCCGCATCGCATTCATTGCCGACCACATCAAGGATGAAAGCATGGACGCGCTGTCCATACTCATCGACAAAAGCCTTCTGCATATCCGGCTTCCGCGCACGCAATCCTGTGATGAATTCTGAGGTCATACACCCTAATATACGCAAGTATGACCGGAATCCTTACAAAGTTCCGTGAAAAAATAATACCAGTATGATTTTTTTCTGGGCACCCGGTGCCTTTACCGTGTATTTGTGCGGATTTTTGGGGGTGTGTCAGCGCCGGCGCAGTATTACGGTGAGGATTATCGGGACGCCAATGATGGCTGTCAAGGCGTTGATCGGTATTATGGTATTGTCAGGTATCGTGCTCACCACATTGCAACCCAATGCGACGACAGCGCCTGTCAGCATAGTCGCCGGAATCAGCACCCAGTGATTGTCGGTGCGGTAATAGAAGCGCGCCACGTGTGGCACAGCCATGCCGATGAACGCGAGCGGTCCGCAGTAGGCGGTGATGACCCCTGTGAGCAGACCGGTGGCGAGCAGAAGCAGATTGCGCACAGCCACCACGCGCACGCCTAAATTACGGGCGTAGTTGTCGCCTAAAAGAAGGAGGTTGAGAGGTTTTGCGAGGAGCAGCGAGAGTATGAGTCCGGCTATGGTTATCGAGGCGAACCATGGCAACTGACCGGGGGCGACATCGCCGAACGTTCCCATGCCCCACATCACGTAGCCATGCACTCCCTGCGCGGTGGAGAGCGAGGAGAGCAGCGTGACCACGGAAGAGGTCAGGTAGCCTATCATTATGCCGGTGATCAGGAGCATAAGGTCATTGCGGACTATTGACGATAAAGCTATGAGGAGCGCCATGATCGCCATGCTTCCGGCAAGCGCTCCGCCGACAACCGCGGCATTTCCGGCGAGTGACATGCTGCCGACAGTGAGCGTGCCACCCATGAACAGCATCACGAGCGCCACGCCGAGGCTCGCGCCGGAGCTGATGCCGAGCACCGACGGACCCGCGAGCGGATTGCGGAATGCCGTCTGCAGCAGCAGTCCGCTCACTCCGAGTCCGGCACCGGCGAGCATAGCCGTGACCGCCTGCGGAAGGCGGCTACCGAGCACGATGAAGCTTACCGCCCCGTCGTCACCGGTGCTTCCGGTCAGGGCGGCGAGAACTTCGGAAGCGGGCAGATGCACGGCTCCGAAGAATATGTTGGCAACAAAGAGCAGCAGTGTCGCGATTCCTAATATCAGGTGTTTAGCCATTGATGGCGTTAAGGGTTGAGACGCCGGAAATATCCGCGGGGTGTGACGGTGGGCTCGATCTCCGGATGCAGGATCGAGATCATGTCGGCGAGCAGCCATTGCGGATGGAAAGCCACCTCATCGAAGATATGGCTCTTTGACGACTCGCTTCCGAACACATTCCCCTCGCGGTAGGCGCGGAACTGTCTATATAACGGACGGTCATCGCCCAATATTGTAAGCGAGAGCGGCGTGTAGGAGTAGCGTATTAGCCACACATCGGCGTCGCCGGCATCAACCAGCACAGTTTCGGGGCTGAGTTGCAGCGATCCTGCCACATCGCGGTCGGCAAACGGGTTTGTTCCTCCGGCATCGGTGATCATGCGCCCCATCGTGGAGCGTCCGCCCGGCACGTTCCACCCCTGACCATATATCCTGTCGAGGAGCACTTTCGGGCGTGTGTCGCTTGCCGCAGCCTGATCTCTCAGTGCGAGATACTGCCTTTCCGTCGCATCAAACATCGAGTCGGCGCGTTCGGTCACCCCGAACAGTCTGCCGTAGAATTTCATCCACTCGGCGCGTCCGAGCGGCGATGTCTCCATGTAGTCGGCGCACTCGACAATCGGGATCCCTGCATGTCCGAGTTTGCCGTAGCCGCCGGAGTTCTCGAATGGTGAGAGCAGCACGGCTCCGGGGCGCAGTTGCAGGATGCGTTCCACGTTGGGCGACATGCTGTTGCCGCAGTCGGCTGTCAATCCGTCGGCGATACGTTGCTGTAGCCACGGTTGGAAAACATACTCCACGTCGCATACACCTGTTATCGCATCCGGAGAGCCGAGCTCGTTGATGAGTGAGGTGTGGACGACTGAATATACCACCGCATCGCGCAGCGGCACGTGCAGCACAGTGGCGTCAGCCCACCCTTGCGGGCGCTGCGTGCAGCTGTCGAGCAGCAGATATGTGTGCAGTGTGCGGGTTGTGTCCCACGGATTGCGTATCGAAGCTACGGTGAAACCGTCATGTTCCTCCATCGTGAGATTTGTCGCATAGCGCATCTCAACGACGTGCCCCTCCGAAGAGGTTGTGGCGCCTCCCCCTCCGCAGCCGTGCAGAAGGGTGAGCGCCACAACATTCAGCAGGGTGACGAGTGTAAATCTAACACCCCTTATCATGGTCAGTGAGTTTATTCGGCATTAAAGAAGATCGCAGCGGGACCAACGCCGGCGTTGTATTTCTTGACGAAAGTGCCGTCGGTGCGGTACTGGCATACGGTGCCGGGGAGCGAGTAGCTTGCATAGCCGCCGTCGATCGGGAGAGAGGAGATGATGATGTTGTCATTGATGGGATCCACGCCGATGCCGGAGGGGTATTCAACCTCGGGGAAGTCGATGACGGTGCGGGTCTTGGTGGTGATGTCATATTTCCAGTACTCCACATCAGCTCCGTAAGGGGCGTTTACTGCGTAGATGGTGTTGCCCTTGATGGCACCCATTGTAGCGTCGGCGATCTTCTCGCTGCCGGTAGCTGTGATGCGGTAGAGCGCGCCGACCTCGTCGGAGTAGTTGCCCCAGCAGATCAGGAAGAGATCAGTGCCGTTGGTGAGGAAAATGTTGGGGTTGGCGGGAGTGTCGATGGTGTTCTCGACCGCGAAGGGGTTGAGCGAGACTACCGATGCGGTCTTTCCGTAGCCCGGAGCGTACCAGTCGGAATTGGGCACATAGAGGTGGTCGTTCATGATCACCATGGTCTCGGGATTCTTACCCACGGCGATGGCGGCATCGATGGCGCGGGCTGCGGTATCGAGGCGTGCCACGAAACCTTCGGTCATCGAGATATACACCTTGCCACCCTTTGCCACCATGTTGCGGGGGCTCTGTCCCTGCGTCGATTCATCCAGACGGATCTGCTGCACGCTCTTGTAGGTGTAGCGGTCGATTATCTCGATGGTCTTGGAGCCGTACATGCCGAGATAGATCTTGCCACCGTAGGCGATGCCGCACTGCGGTGTCGAGCCGAGTGAACGGTTGTTGGCTTTTGTGAATACGTCGTCGGCAATCGTAGCAGTTGTGTAGTCGATGACGTTGAGTGCACCCTCGATCTTCTTCGAGTAGCTGCCCTGGTTGAGCACGTATGCTCCCGACGAGAGGGTCGGGAAGTCCGGATCCTTGGGCATCGGTTCGTCATCGTCGCTGCAGGAGGTGAATCCTGTCATTGTTGCGGCTATGAATGCGTAAGCGATAAGACGGTTGTAGTTCATAGTGTCTGTAACTTTTAGTCTGTTATTTTATGGATGTTTTGTTGTTTCAGAAGTCGAATTCCACGCTTGCTTTCCAGGAGCGTCCCGGCATCGGGTAGCGCGCCACGATGTCATACTGTTTGTCAAACATGTTGAGCATGTCGGCACGCAACTCAAGGGAGTATTTGCGGAAGGTGAATTTTCTCGAGAGTGTGGCACCCGCCTCGAAGAAACCGGGCACGCGTGTCGAGGGGATATTGGAGTTCGTGGTGTAGCGTGCGCTCATAGCCGTTGCCGAGACCGTCACGTTGATCCATGGATTCTGCCATGCGAGCGATGCGGAACCGGAATTGAGCGGGATGTAGGCGACTTGCTTCATCCATTCCGACGATGTGGGGTCGGTGCGCGGCTGGGCGCGCTGATATGAATATGATGCACTTAGAGCCAACTTCTGGGCGGCGGCGAGCCGGAATACGGCATTGACAGTAGCGTCGGCGCCGTAGACCCGCACGCGCCCGAGGTTGGTCATCGACCAGATGAAAAGATTATAGGGGATAGCGACGATCTTGTTCTCGACATGGTTGAGGTAACCGTCGAGCGTCACGGTGAGATCCGGCAGCCATGAGGCGGGTTCCGCCTGATAGGTCAGTCCGATGTTGTACTGGTCGGTGATTTCCGGATCGAGATTTATGCTGCCGTAGTTGTCGAAATACGCTTCATTGAACGTCGGCATACGGAATATGTTCTTGTACGACGCGCGTATGTAGAGGTCGGCGTCGGCAAGCGGACGGTATGATACGCTTGCCATCGGCGAGAGCCTCTTCCGGTCTTTTCCGGCGTCGCCATCCTTGGCGTCGTTGAGATAGATCGAGTAGAGCATACGTACCATGGCGTTGAGCCGCCCCCAGGTGTATCGACCGGCTACAGTCTGCAGGATCGAGTTGCGGTAGGGGCGTATGGCGTCGCGGGTGTTTGAGGTGAGGTTGTTCCACGCCCAGTCGGCTGAGTAGTCGAGCGCTAATCCCGGCAGGGGAGTGTAGAGCAGTGCTCCGGTGGCGTAGACCTCGCGCTGTATGTAGTAGTTGTCGAGCACGCCGCCGGGATATTTGCCGTCGTAGTCCTTGTAGCGCGATGTCGCCCAGTTAAATTTTGCGGTAGCCGAGAGCGCCAGGTTGTCGGCTATGCGTCCCTTGAGCCGGGTCTGCCCGAAGAAGTTGCGCTCGCGCAGATGCTCGTCGGTGCGGCTTACATAGTACACCACCGGTCCCGGCAGTGCGCGGGTGTTGTCGAAATAATATGCCTTCGCATCGAGGGTGAGTCCGCCCGCGTATGTGTGGCGCACGTTTGCCTCGCCATGCCAGGAGTTCATGCGTGAGTTCTGGCGGCGTTCGCGTGTGGTGTAGCTGCCGTTGACGAGTGTGAAGGGGTAATCGTTGTCGGCATGTATATATTCGGCGTTGACCGAGAGGTCGGTGCCGTGTCCGTTGCTCTTGGAAACACGCACGAAGGGGTTGTAGAAGCCGAATGAGCCGGCGCGCATACGGGCGTTGAGGTGCAGCGCGGAGTCGCCTAGCGCCACGGTGGCGAACGATGAGATGTAGAGCGACGATGCCGACGCGGCGGCACGCGCGGGTATGAATATGTCGCTGTTGTCGGTGGGGAAGAGCGCGAGTGAGTTGACGTTGTCGAGCGAGAAACGGCTGAGGTCTATCTGTCCCGCCTGGCAGTCGCTGAGCGCCACGCCGTCGTAGACCACCGCCGTGTGTTCCGACCCCAGTCCGCGCACCGACACGGTCTTCAGTCCTCCCGCTCCGCCGTAGTCGCGCAGGTTCACTCCCGGCATGCGCCGCATGGCGTCGGCTATGTCGGTGATTCCGGCGGTGCGTATCCGTTCGGCATCGATGCTTTGCAGCGGGGTTGAGGATGTGACGCTTTTCGGGGCACGTACGGCTACGACCTCCACGGCGTCGAGATGCAGCGTGTCGGCAGCCGTGCGTGTCACGGTGTCAGCGCACGCTGCCGTAGCAGGAGCGGGTGCAAAAGAAATCATCCCGAACGCTTGCGCCGGGATGATACTTGATAATAATATGCCTAATGCGTTTATTATTTTTCTCATCCTCGAAGAAAAACTTATGTAAGCCGCTGACTGAAAGCTCCGGAGGGTCGGACTATTACCGTAGCGAGACTGTCGGGGAATCACACCCCGTTCCGGTCCGGCGCAATCATCGTTGCGTCAACGACGCCGCAAAGGTACGAAAAAAGTTGGAATCACATCATAATTTTCAAAATTCACGGATTATTTTCTTGCCTTCGTCGCAACGTGCACCCACCAGAGTGGTGTTGCGCCTCTCCGAAGCGCCATGGGATGGTGTTATTACAAGTATCCCCACACGTCGCCGCCGTCGCGCTTAGCGCTCAGCAGCTCCGTGTGGGGTTTCCATAGTTTCGCCTCTCCGAGGAGTAGTGCTTCGCCTGAGATCCTCAGGGGAGGTAGAGCATTGAGTCGGGGATCTCGGTGGTGGGGATGTCGAGCGAGGTGATGCCGACTTTCAGCTCCTGACCCATATAGTTCTCGAAATATATGAGGTCAAGGCGATGGAAACCAGCCTCGAGAGCCACAAGTCCCTCGCGCAGCTGTGTGCTGTGCCCGCCGTCGTTGTCGACAACGGTTTTTCCGTCGATAGCAAGCGTGGATCCGTCGTCGGAATAGGTGTGGAAGCGGTAGACTCCACGCTCGGGAATGCGGATCAATGTGTGGAACCGGTAGGCGAAATGATCATCGACCGGTGCTCCGGTTATATCGAAGTTAGGCATGGTGCCGCTGCTGCGGTGCATGGCGTCGGTGATCTGTGAGGTGTGCTTTATCAGCCCCTCGTAATAGTCGTAGCTGACGCCATGTGCGGTGTCGGCATGTTCGATAGCGGGGAGATAGGTCATCTCGGCAGCCATGACATCGTTGAGCGCCGACGGATAGTGCCATGCCGGGTCGCGACCGTCGGGGGTGACGGTCCAAGTGTCGAACCGGCGCTCACCTTCACGCAGCTCTATGATGCGTCCGCCGCGGTGCGCGTCGCCGTATGCCTGTGTGCCGGTGCATCTGCCGAATCCGAGCGCTATGCCCCGGTTAAGCCCCACGAAGTCGTTCTCATGGTCATGACCTACGAACACACCCATCACGTCGCCCTGCTCGAGCAGCGAGGCGAATAAGCCAGAGTTGATCGCTGACGATGCTCCTGCACCCTCCTTGGCACAGCCGAAGGTGTTGGGGTCGCCCATCACTCCGGCATACTCCTGAAGAGGGATGTGGAAGAACATCAGCGACGGCACCGGCGTGCCTCCCGCCGCCGCGGTGACGGAGTCGGATTTCTGCCGGTACCATTGTATCTGGTCGAAGTGGATCCAGTCGTATGGACCGTAGATTTCCGAGGCGGGGTCGTCGTTGGAGTCGAGGCAGTAGATCATGGCGGCGGTCTTTCCGTCCGCGCCTATGACGGGGAGCAGCGTGTTGCCGCGTCCGTGCAGCGTGGCGGGACCACGGTCGCCTACGTAGTAGGGGGAAGCCATGGCGAGTGTGAAGATAGAGTCGCGTGTGAGATACTCGGCGTCGTGGTTGCCGATCCCGATGGTGAAGGGCACCTCGAGTGAGTCGAGTATACGGACTATATGCTTCCACCCGGCGGTCGCGGGTTCGTATGTGACCACATCGCCCGTAAGTGCTATCAGTCCCGGCTTCTCGGCAGCCACGAGGGCACGGATGGTGGCTTCGGTGGTGTCGCAGTTGGCGGCATCGTCCTTCCAGTGCAGGTCGGTGAGTTGCAGTATGCGGAAGCGTCCGTCGGTGAACCGCAGCTCCGGTTGCCCTGTGCTGACGCTCTCTTTATCCGTGCCACCGGCGGTGCATCCCGCCAGTGAGGCGAGGATGCATACAGCCGGGAGCAGTGTGCGTGTCAGTCTCATTTCTCTTCCGAAAGGGGATTCGCGAGGATTTCGGGGTGCTCCTCGGCGGTGCGTATAACGAGTTCGCCGAAGAGGGTGTTAGCCCATGCGAACCAGTCGCGGGTGAATTTCTTGTCGTTGTCGGCATTGAATGCCTCGTGCATCATGTTCGTGCCGCCGTCGGTGTCGCGGAGCATGCGCAGGCACTCGCGGATCTCCTCGGGATCGGTGGAGGTGAGACCGCGCATGATTATGCTCATAGGCCAGGGATAGTTGAGTCCTACATGCGGACCGCCGATACCCTCGCCGGCTTCGCCACGGAAGAAGTAAGGGTTGTCCTCGCTCCACACGAGTCCGCGTGTGCGGAGATATGTGGGATCGTCAGGCTCGCAGTAACCGAGATAGGGGGCTGCGAGAAGGCTCGGCACGTTGGCATCGTCCATGAACGTGTGGTTGCCGTAGCCGTCGACTTCGAAGGCATAGACCTCGCCGCGGGTGGGGTGCTGCACGACGGCGTCCTTGCGGATACCGGCGTCGACCTCATTGGCAAGTGCCTCGCATTCGTTGGCAAACTCCTCGTTGCCGTACACCTCGCGCTCAATCTGTGCGAGCTGGCGTAGCGATACGACAGCCATCATGTTGGAGGGGACAAGGAAGCCATATTGTGTAGCGTCGTCCGACGGGCGGAATGCTGAGAATATCATGCCGTTGGCACGCACGGGCGCGCCCCAGCCGAGGTTGATCTGCGAGTCGGTCGGACGGTCACAGTTGCGGTAGAAACTGTAGTCGCCTCGTCCATCCTTGCGCTGCTGCTTGCGCATGGTGGCTACAGCGAGCTCCATAGCCTGCTGCCACTTGGCATCGAATACCGAAGCGTCGCCGGTGAGCTGCCAGTAGCGGTAGGCGAGGCGGATCGGATAGCAGAGCGAGTCGAGCTCATATTTGCGCTCGTGCAGCTCCTTAGCCATCGGCTGGGTGACATCGGTCTCCCAGTAGCTTCCTTTCGGACCGTCGTTGAACGCGTTGGCATACGGATCGATGAGTATGCATGCCGCCTGGCGCGCTATCAGACCCGCAACCATCTGGCGCAGCTCCTCGTCCTCGCCGAGAAGCTGCAGGTACGGCCATACCTGGGCGGATGAGTCGCGCAGCCACATGGCATCGATGTCGCCGGTGATCACGAATGTGTCAGGCTTGCCGTCGACCATCTTGAATTTCACTGTGGTATCGAGTGTGTTTGGGTAGCAGATCTCGAACATGGTGCGCAGCTTTTCGTCGGCGATCATAGCCGCCACCTGGGCTATCTTTTTCTCAACGGCGGTGCTGACGAATTTACGCGCTTCCGGAGCAGGGCGTGCACCGGGGGTGTATGCCGCCGGAGTTTCCGTCACAGGTTGTTTGCAGCCTGCCACGGGGGTGACGAGTGCCGCGAGCGTGAGCAGTGCGGCAGGGGTGATAAGTTTATGAAGTCGCATGTGGGTGTGATTGTGTTTCGTGTGTAAAAACGGTATCAGTATCTGTTCTTGCCCGGAGTGACGTCAATGGTCTTCTCCTTATCCTTGCCGTAGATCACGCGCAGGCGGAAAGGCACGTTGCTGTCAACGTTTATGCGGGGCTCGTCGTTGGCTGAGCGGCGGCTGTCGGCGGTGAGGGTTATCGAGCCTTCGGGACCGAATGGATAGCGCTCGATGCCGTGGCGGTCGGTGAGATTCATGTCCCACACGATCTCGTTCTCCACATAGTCGCCGCGGATGCCGATGATGAACTCGATCAGTTCGGCGATGGGTGGCAGTCCAGCCCAGCCTACGAACTCCTTGCGAGCCATGAATCCGGGTTCGGCTGATTCGGGAGCGTAGTACTCCCAGAATGTCCCGGTGTTGTTGAACACCTCGAACACCTGTCCGTAATGGCGCTTGGCGAGGTCGAAAGCGAGGTCACGGTAGCCGTTCTTGGCGAGTCCGAGCAGCACCATGTAGTTTGTGCCCGGCCATACGCCCCCCTGCCAGTAGCGTCCGTTGACGTTGTACTTGGGATGATCGGCGGATAGCGAGGGTATCACTCCCGGACGCAGGAACTCGGTGGTGTCGGTCAGGTGCGCCACAAGCCGGTCCTGGCGTTCCTTTGTCAGCAATCCGGGGGTATGCAGCGCCCAGAAGGCACCGATCCCCTTGGTGGCGCAGAGTGAGCCGTCGGCATACTGGTCGTGGAGGAAGCCAGTAGAGTCGTTCCAGAGATTGTCGGCTATGTAGTTTTTGAGCATCTTAGCCTCATCCTCGAAATCCTCGATCTCCTGCCAACGCTCGATATAGAATCCCATCTCCAGCAGCTGATTGGCTATCATGAGCTGCTGCAGGTTGGTGTCGAGCCATGTCATGTGCCCGTGGCTGAAGATCTGGTTGTCGTCCTTGGGAACCCGCGGCATGTTGTCCATGCCTGTTCCCCAGCCGCTCGACCAGTAGGTGCCGTTCTGCCACGTGCGGTTGCGCTGCAGCCATCTGTTGTAGCCGCAGAGCACCGGGAATATCTTGTGCAGACGCTCCATGTCGCCATACTGGTGGTAATAGACCATCTCGCTCCATGGGATGAGGTTGGGACCGGTGCTCACCGGATCGTAGCGCTCGAAGCAGTCTGCGCCGTCAGCCTTGATCTCGCGGCAGATGAACCCGTCGGGGTGTTGCTTGGCGTAAAAATTGTCGAGAGTGCGCTGGAAGGGGAAGAAGCGCGCCCCGTAGCGTGCGAACATCAGTATGAACGAGGTGTCCCACATGAATATGTTGCCGTTGTAGGCGGGGTCGATGTATGTGACCACGAATCCGGAGCCGGGCTCGGGATGACGCAGGTTGCGCATGGCTATCTCCCATGCGCGCCAGTACATGTCGATCTCTTTGCTGTGTCCGTTCCAAATAGGTGCAGGGAGCACCTTGCGCGCCTCTTCAAAACTGCCTATGGCTATGGAGTCGGGCTTCATCACGCGGAAGATGTTCTCAGCCGTGAGTGGCTCCTTGACGTAGGTGTTCTTGTACGGTATGCGGTACTTCACATCGTTGCCGCATGATTGAGCCGAAATGGCCGCGGGCAGCATAAGAGCCGCCGCGGCCATCGTAGCCTGAATGAGGTTGATTCTCATGTGTGGATTACTTGAGATTGAGCAGTTGCATTATGCGGTTTGCCACTTCGGTGTTCTCATAGATGCCGGTGAAGTTTTCGGCGCCGGGTCCGAAAGCATACACGGGAACCATGGTGCCGCTGTGACCGCCGGTGGAGAATTTGCATACGATGCGTCCCTCCTCCTTGTCGCCGTCGACGAGTGTCAGACCGCCGGTCTCATGGTCGGCTGTAACGACAACGAGAGTCTCACCATCCTTTGCCGCCCATTCGTAAATGGCACCGATCGTGCGGTCGAAATCGTGGGTCTCCTCCATGAGCATGGCGAGGTCGTTGAAGTGACCGTAGTCGTCGAGCTGTGAGCCCTCGACCATGAGGAAGAATCCGTTGGGATTGTTGCGGTGGAGAATGTCGATAGCCTTGAGAGCGGCACGGGCGAGATAGTCGCCGCGCTCAGCGGGGAGTTTTGTATCGAACGAGTCGGTGACGCAGAACACCTTGCCGGTGCTGATAGCGTCGAGTTCATCGAGTGAGCGGGGTGTCTGGTAGCCCTTAGCCTCAAGCTCCTTGAAAAGGTTGCGGCCATCCTTGCGGCCGATCATTTTCGACCATCCGGGACCTACAACGACGTCAGCCTTGCAGTTCACGTAGTCAGCCATCACATCATCCTCGTCGTCGCGGTTGTAGATGTGGCAGCAGAAATCGCCGGGTGTGGCATCCCACAGGCGGCATGTCACGGCGATTCCCGATCCGAGACCGTTGTCGCGGGCATACTCTACGAGCGATTTAGCGGCTTTGCCCTCACCGTCGACACCCACACAATGATAGTTGGTCTTCTTGCCTGATGCGAGGGCAGTTCCACCGGCACCGGAATCGGTGATGAGCTTGTTGAGGCACCATGTCTTCGAGAGACCGACCACTGGGGCGTTCTCCAGATAGAGCTTGCCATGGTTGGCTGACCATGCCGACGCTATGTGGGCGAGGCTCATTCCGTCGCCGATCATCAGGATCACGTTTTTCACCTTGTCGCCTTTGGGCGATACAATCACCGGAACATCGTAAGGCTGGGGCATGACGTAGGTCAGCTCCTTGTCACGGCCTTTCTCGGCATTTGCCGCCGGTGCCATAAGCGCAGCGGCGAGCAGCAGGGCTATAGTCTTTATATTTTTCATTGTTTTCTATGTTTTTATCAGTCAAGTGTTACGGTCACGAGTACAGGGGCATGGTCGGAGAGGAAGCCCTCGTTCTCAGTCTCAGCAAGCACGCCGTAGCGGTCGACGGTGAGGTCACCGCGCACGAAGACATAGTCGATCAGCGGACGGTGCTCGTAAGGTATGCCGCCGAAGTCATGGAAGCTCCATTTGGGGCCATAGACTATTCCGGCAAGTTGACGTGCGTCGTTGAGGTGGTTGGGATCGTCAGCGTTGGTGACATGCTTCACCACGTCAGATTCAGGTGTGGAGTTGAAGTCGCCGGTCACTACCACAGGTGCGCCCTGGCTGAGCTCGTTGATTTTGTTGAATATGAGGCTTATACCCTCGTAGCGAGCCACTTTGCCCACATGATCCAGGTGAGTGTTGAGCGCAAGCAGTGTCTTGCCAGTGGCGCGATCCTTGAGGCGTGCCCAGGTTGCCACGCGGTTGCACGCGCCGTCCCAGCCGAGCGAACCGGCGCTGTCGGGGGTCTCGCTGAGCCAGAATGTGCCGCTTTCGAGCGGTTCGAAGCGTGATGTGCGGAAGAAGAGTGCGTTGAACTCCCCATCCTCCTTACCGTCGTCGCGACCTACACCGATTGCGGTATATTCCGGCAGCCGCTCCTTGAGATCGGCGAGCTGGTTGGCAAGAACCTCCTGCGTGCCGACGATGTCAGCCTGATAGAACTTTATCGCCGATGCCGCGCGATCCTTGCGGTACTGCCAGTTGTCGAGGCTGTCGTCAGGGTTGTCGTAGCGGATGTTGAACGACATTACGTTGATTGATTCATCTGCGGTGGCGCCGTTGCATGTGGCGTTGTCCTTGCTTCCGCATGAGGCGAGCGTCAGCGCTGCGATAGCGGGAATGATGATGCGTTTCATTGCGTTATATCTTATGTTTTTTGTTTGCTTTCAGATTTCTTTGATCCGTGGGATCGTATTAACGGACGAACAGGGCTTCATCAGGGATCTCGGTGAAGCTATCGGCGTCGGGGAGTTTCCAACCCCACTCGAAGTGCTGTCCCTCATAATCCTCGAAGTAAGGCAGACGGAACTTGTGAATGCCGGCGCGCAGCGGTATCTGTCCGGTGGCTACGAGCGGAGCGTGACCGCCGTCGTTGTTAACCACGAGCACGTCGTCGATGTAGAGGCATGATCCGTCGTCAGTGCGTGTGCGGAAGGTATAGATTCCGTAGGCGGGCACGTTGATGTAGCCCTCGAAGATGAATCCGTAGTGATCCTCCTGCTTGGCGCTGTCGATAGAGGGGCGGGGGAGTGTGCCGCTGGCGCAGAGCTTGCCTTTTGTGATGTCGGCGGTCTTCTTGCAGAGACCTTCATAGTAAGCGTACTTCACACCGTTCTCGGTGGGACGCACCGCAAGCGCGGGCTGATAGACAGCCTTGGTGGCGGTGACGGCAAGCTGAGGGCTCGGGAGATAACCGTCGGCTACACCGATGGCGCGTATCTGCTCCGTACGGTCGATCAGCAGCGGTGCTGTGTAGACAGGCGAATCCACGGTAGGCTCCGTGCCGTCGAGGGTGTAGTGTATGGTGGCTCCGGGTGTGTTGCAGCCGATAGCCACGCTTATGCTGTCGGTGAAGAGATATACGTCGGTGTCAATGTAAGGGGTGGCGACACGCTGCTCGCGGCTGAGCGAGTAGGGGGCGGCGTCAGCCGATGTGCCGCGGTTCATGTCGGGCTTGTCGGTCAGGGTGAAGTCGAGTGTTCCACCGCCCATGATCTCGTCGTAGGTCAGATAGTTGCGGTCGATCACCGTGCCGTTCAGGCTCACTGAGCTGATATACTTGTTGCGTGTCGGAGCGTTTGCGGTTATCACGAGTGTGGTGTCAGACGGCAGGCGCAATGTGGCTTTCTCGAATATCGGGCTTGTGAGCGCGAACTCGTTGCTGCCCGGAGCAACCGGATATAGACCGAGTGCTGTCATGACATACCATGCCGACATCTGTCCGCAATCCTCGTTTCCGGATATGCCTTCGGGAGTGGGCTGATACATCTCGTCGAGCAGACGGCGTGTCATCTCCTGTGTCTTCCAAGGCTCGCCCACATAGTCGTAGAGATAGGCTATATGGTGGCTCGGCTCGTTGCCGTGTGAATACTGTCCGATCAGACCGGTTATGTCGACGAGATCGCCCTGCACACCTGGGGCGGTGAAAATAGAGTCGAGGGCGGCTACAAAAGCATCTTTTCCTCCGTGGAGGCTGATCATGCCGTTGACATCATGCACGGCAGCAAAACGGTACTGCCAAGGGGTTGCCTCGGTCATCTCGCGGCTCACGGCAAGTGGATTGAAAGGCGACTGCCAGTTGCCGTCGGCGCGGCGGCCGCGGAAGAAGCGTGTCGATCCGTCAAACACGTTGGCGTAATATCCGGCGCGCTTGTAATACTCGCGTGCCACATCATCGCGCCCCATAGCCTCAGCCATGCGTGCTATGCACCAGTCATCGTAGGCATATTCGAGAGTGCAGCTCACCGATTCGCTCTTGGAATTGGAGGGGATATATCCGCCGGCGGCGTAAAGATCGCCACCTTTGCGCGGTGTGCCTGTGGAGGCTATCATGGCTTTAAGGGCGCGGTCGGCGTCGAAGCAACGGTAGCCTTTCAGATATGCGTCGGCGATTACCGATACGGAGTGATAGCCGATCATCGTGCCGGTCTCGCCCGATGCGAGCGGCCAGATGGGGAGTTCGCCTGTGGCGTCGTACATGTCGAGCATCGAGTTGATCATGTCGCAGACGAGAGTCGGGTTGATGATGGTCATCAAGGGATGCCATGCGCGGTAGGTGTCCCAGAGTGACAGTGTGGAGTACTGTGCGCGTCCGGTTGCGGTGGCTATGCTGTCGTTGTTGCGGCGGTACTGTCCGTTGACGTCGCTTGTGATGTTAGGCGCCACCATCGTGTGGTAGAGCGCGCTGTAGAAGTTACGCTGCTGATCCTCGGTGGCACCCTCAACGGCGATCACGCCGAGCGCGTTCTCCCATGTTTCGGAAGCTGCGGCTGCTATGGCGTCGAAATCAAATCCTTTGACTTCGGCATCAATGTTAGCGGCAGCGTTTACTGCGCTGACTGGGGAGATACCCACCACAGCCACCAGAGGATCGCCGGTATTGTCGAAAGTGAGCACGGCGGCATGTCCGTCGCGTATGATCTCAGCATTGGTGAACGGGCGGGAGAAGCGGGCTGTGAAATACACATGATGTCCGTCGACCCAGCCGTTGGTTATGCGTACGCCGGAGATCTCATTGTCGGCTGTGCGGCCGATCTCCGCTTTCAGCACTTTCTCATCGGTAAGCGCATGGTCGAGATCGACGATCACTGTTGCAGGTTTATCCTTGGGGAAAGTGTAGCGGTGCACGCCGGTATGGGTTGTAGCGGTCAACTCAGCGAATATATCCTCATCGTCGAGCTTGACGCTGTAATAGCCGGGACGGGCTGTCTCGCCGGAGTGCGAGAAGGCAGCGGGGCGATAGAGTGTGTCGGCTTTGATATCGACGGCAGCGGTTGTGGGGCGGAACAATATGTCGCCGAGATCCGTGCATCCGGTTCCGCTCAGGTGCGTGTGCGAGAAACCGTCGATAGTGTTGTCGGAATAGTGGTAGCCGGAGGCTGCATCCCATCCGCCGACGCGTGTGTCGGGGCTGAGCTGAACGGCTCCGAAAGGTGTTGTGGCTCCGGGGAATGTATGACCGTGGAAGCCTGTTCCCACCATGGGGTCGGCAAGATCGACCGGGCGGTGGTTGGTAGCGCATGCAGCCAGGAGTGTCGTGGCGGCGGCTATCAGAATAGTCTTATGATTCATCGGTTAGCGACTGTGAGGTATTGATTGGTTATTAAGGCGGTTGAAAAACAACAGATCCGCGTCGGCAAATTTACGAAAAATTCCCTTGACGCGGATCTGTTTTGTTATTGTTTTTTAAGCTGTCTGCACACTAAATTGCATAAATGTGCAAGCGGCTTATCTGTAGTGTCATCACTGCCAGCAGGGGAGCTGCTTGAGTGCGCCGTTGGACTGTGTGACCTGCTTCGACGGGAAGGGGAAGGTCATGAAGTTGTCGTTGTAGGGGAGCTTGTCGGTATAGTCCTCGTAGAAGTCCACGGTGTAAGCCGATGCGGGATTCTCACGTTCCTCATAGTAGCGTACGGTGGGACGTGCGTTGAGCTCAGCAGCAGCAAGTGCCTTGATCTCGGCATTCGATGAACGGTGCCAGCGCTTGAGGTCGAAGAGATGGTTGGTGTACTCGAAAGCAAGCTCGCAGCGACGCTCGTGGTAGAGGTCAGCCATGGTAGCTGCACCGCTGAGCGGGGTGAGGTGTGAGCGCACGCGGATAGCGTTGATATCCTCGGCAGCCTTGGCGCCGTTGCCCTGCATGAGGTATGCCTCTGCACGGAAAAGCATCAGCTCTGCGAAGCGCATGAGCGGGAAGTTCATGCGGACTGTAGGCCAGTTGCCGTTTGTGCTGACGAGACCGGTCTCCTGGCAGTCTTCGGTAGCAAAAGCTTTCTGATACTTATACACCTGGAAACCTGAGTTAAGGTCGGATTCCGAGAAGAACTCGCGCTCTTCGCCGAAGAACATGAACTTCTGACCGTAGGTGAGTATCGATGAGAGAAGACGTTCGTTGTCAACACCGTCCTTGAGCATCTCTTCGTAGATGTCGTTGGAAGGTTTGATCTGTCCCCAGCCGTTGTAGATACCCCAGCCTTTGTTCTCGAGCATTACGCCGGGAAGTTCAACGCCACCCATTTTGGTTCCGCCGGTCGAGGGGATTGTCCAGATGTACTCGCGGGTCCAGAATTTGGCGAAGTCGGGCGAGAAGTTGTCGTCGAATTCGTCAGCAAGACCACGACCGTATTCATTCTCGAGCTGATCTACACATGTGATCACGTCATTCCACTTCGTCTCGTCCCAGGTAGCCCAGTAAGCGTAGGTCTTAGCCTTATAGCCGAGACATGCAGCCTTATGCGCGCGACCCTGATCATCTGCACTGTATTCCTCAAAGCGGGGAAGGTAGCTCATCGCAGCATCAAGATCCTCGATGATCATTCTATAGTCATCCATTACAGTAGCGCTCTGCGGAGGAATTGAGTTGTCGTATTCACCTTCGAAGTCTTCCCAGCGCACGAAGGGAACACCACCCTCGTTTGTACCGTAGCGGTGGGCAACCCAGAAGTGACTGAACGCACGCAGGAAGTAAGCCTCACCGAGCGAGCGGGTCTCGATAGCAGAGCGGTTCTCCTTGTTAAGGAGGTTCTTGATCACGTAGTTGCTGTATGCTATACGCTTGTAGAACTCGTTGAAGGAATCGCTTATACAGCTTTCGTCACCGGTATACTTGAATGTGGCGATGGTGGGGAAGCTGCGGGTTTTGCCCCAGACGATATCGTTAGCCGCGCCCTGCTCCCAGAAGAGTTCGCGACCGAACATGTTCTCCTGCGGGAAACGCGCGTAGATGTAATCTATAGCGTCGATCGCCTGCTGGTCATTGGTGAAGAAATTGCCGGTCGAGGGGTTTCCCTCAGGCTGTACGTCGAGAAAGTCGGAGCATGAGCTCAGTGACATTACAGCTACAACCGATCCTATGATATATTTATTCATGACTGGTCGTTGATTAGTATGTTAAGTTGACACCGATAGTGAATGCACGCGATACGGGATACTTCATGGCGTCATAGCCGCCGCACTCCGGATCAACACCTGAGTAGTGGGTGATGGTGAAGAGGTTGTCGGCAGAGAAATAGATGTTCAACTGCGAATTGCGTTTCTTGAGGTATGCCCACTTCTGCACGAGTGATGTGAAGTTGTAGTTGACGGTCACATTCTTGAGACGCAGGTATGATGCGCTTTCAAGATACCAGTCGGAAGCGGTCGTGAAGTTGCCGTTATTGTCGGTGCGTGAGAGACGCGGGATGTTGCTGTCGCGGTTTGTCTCGCTCCATGCGTTCAGGATCTCGGCTGCACGGTTGAAGTTGCCTTCGTTGTCGTTGAGGATGAGCGATTTCGCTGCATAGAATGCCTGTGCGCCGCCAACACCCTGGAAAGTGGCGTTGAACGAGAGGTTTTTCCAGGTAGCGCCTGCGCCGAAAGCGTATGTCCACTTAGGCATCGAGTTGCCCATGTACACACGGTCCTTGTCGTCGATCTTGCCGTCACCGTTCTGGTCGATGAACTTCAGGTCGCCAGCCTTTGCGTTGGGCTGTATGCGGTTGCCATCCTTATCAACGTATGCGGCTGCTTCTGCGTCGCTCTGGAACAGACCGTCGGTCTTAACGAGGTAGAATGAGCCGAGGGGAGTGCCCTGTGCAGTCTGGTAAACGTAGGGGATTGTCGAGCGGAATGCGCCACCACCGGTCCATACGCCGGGTTCGCCATCCTCGTTCTTCACACCGATATCGGTGACACGGTTCTCAAGCCATGCAAGGTTACCGTTCACGTAGTATGTCCAGTCGCGGTTCACGCGGTGATTCCAGTTAGCTGAGAACTCGACGCCACGGTTGCGGATCTCGCCGAGGTTGACGAGTTGCTGCTCCAGTCCGATGGTCGAAGGCCAGTTCATGGTCTGGGTCTGGATCAGGTTGTTGGTCTTCTTGTCGAAGTAGTCGAGGGCGAGCGAGAGACGGTCGTGGAACATCTCTGCGTCAATACCTATATCCCACTGCTCTGATTTCTCCCATGTGAGGAGCGGGTTGATAGAATTGGCGTAGTAGATCATGTTGTTGTAGAGCGTGTTGTTAGCCACACCGTACTGTGCCTGCTCATCCCAGAATGCGGATGAAAGCATGGCAGCCTTGTAGCCCATGCCTACAGAACCGAGGTTGCCGACCTTACCCCACGATGCGCGGATCTTGAGCAGGCGGATTACGTCAGTTTCGGGGAAGAAGCTCTCGTTCGAGATTTTCCAAGCGGCGGTGAAGCCGGGGAAGTCGCCGTAGTTGTTGTTTTTGGGGAGACGTCCGGCATAGTCACGGCGCCATGATGCGGTCATGAAGTAGCGGTCGTCGAACGAGTAACCCACACGTGCCACGAGAGCCACGTTGTTGTCGGGACCCCACTTGGCGTCGGTCACGCTTGTGGTAGCAGCGTTCGGAAGATACTGGAGGAAGTCGCTCTCGTCAGAGAGGTTCTGACCGTTGGCGTTGAGTGTGTGACCGTCATAGTGGTCGGCGGTAACGGAGAAGAGTCCGCTCACACGGTGCTTGTCGAAAGCGTTGTCGTAGGTGAGGGTGTTCTCTGCATTCCACTTGTCTGTACGGTAGGAGATTACTGTCAGACCGTTGTTGGCGCTCGGTTTGCCGGGCTCGTCAACGCGCGGGTTGAAGTTTTTGTAGTTGTTCTGCACAACATTGTAGGTGAAGCGCGATGTGAAGCGGAGACCGGGGATGATGTTGCCGATTTCCAGCGATGTGGTCGACCAGAGGTCGGTGGTGCGGTTGTAGCGGTTCTCAGCCTCGAGCAGACGCACGGGGTTGACAACGTCGCCATGGATCGAAGCAAGACCTTCGCCATACTGTGCGATGTAGGCGGGATCCTCACAAGCTGTGCCGCCGTATGTGCCGTCGATCGGATTGTAGATCGATGCTGCTGCGGGCATCCAGATAGCAGAGAGGATAGGACCGGTATAGTAGTCGTCGGTGCTCTTTGAGCGTGACTCCCAGTTTTTCCACACGAGGTTCTCACGGACAGTCACCCACTTGTTGAGTTTGAACATGCCGTTGTAGCGGATCGAGAGGTCCTTGCTGTAGGTGTTGCGGAGGGTACCCTCGTCATTGTTGTAGGAGAAAGATAGACGGTTGCTGAAGTTCTCCGAACCACCGTTGAGCACGATGTTGTGACGCTGATAGAACGCAGTACGGAATATAGCATCCATCCAGTTTGTGCGGGTTGTGCCTACCCAGGGATTCTTGGTCACGTCCCATCCGCTGGGAAGTGTCTGACCTGCGTTGGCGTAAGAGATCTGACGCATCAGGATCTCACCTTCGGCGTCGAGAGGCTGGATGAGGTTTGTAGCCTTGCGGATACCGTACTGACCCTCATAGGAAATGGTAGCCTCACCGGCTTTAGCGCCTTTGGTTGTCACGAGGATTACACCGCCGGCACCAGACTGTGCACCGTAGATAGCTGCCGATGCAGCGTCCTTGAGCACTACGATAGATTCGATGTCGCTGAGCGAGGTGATGGGAGCTCCGGGAACACCGTCGACTACCAAAGCACATTGTCGCCGTTCTGTGAACCCTGACCGCGTATGACAAGTGATGGCGTAGATGTCGGATCACCACCGTTGGCGGTCACAGTCACGCCGGGAAGTGCGCCCTGGAGCATAGCTTCGGTTGAAGTGACGGGACGCATTTTCAGTTCCTCGGGATTGGCTATGACGCCTACCGATGCCGAAAGATCCTGTTTACGCTGTGCGGTTCCATAGCCGAGCACGACCACTTCTTCGAGCTGAGCTGCGTCGGCAGTCATGATGATGGTCATAGGCTCACCGGTGACGGTAGCCTGCTGGGGCTTGTAGCCGATGTAGGTGATGTTGAGCACATCGCCTTTCTTGGCGAGGAGTGAGAAGTTGCCGTCAACGTCGGTCGACGTTCCGGTGTTCACTCCCTTGACAACGATGCTCGCGCCTATCAGAGGCTCGCCCTCGGTGTCTTTAACGACGCCTTTCACCGTGATCTGCTGGGCGAAGGCGGCTACAGACAGAAGCAATCCCATAAACAGGGATAGCATTCTGCGATTAATACTTAGATGAACTGGTCTCATAATATAAATTTAGGGTTATTTCCTATATTGATATTGATTGGTTTATTATGAATTTCTTAAGTGAGTCAATGATTTGTGGCGGTATATCTCAGTCCTCGAAAAGCAGCGCCGCTCCTATGAGATTGGCATCGGGAAGTTCCGCCTGTATCATGCGGCACCCCTGGGCTATGCGCGGGTAGGGGAATGTCATCACGGTGCTTTCCCAACCGGCACGGAACAACGGCATTGCTGCTGCTATGCCTCCGCCTATCACGATTGCTTCGGGAGCGTAGGCAAAAAGTATCGCTTTTGTGAGTTCGCCGAGGTTTTCGCCGAATTTGTGCCAGAGTGCGATGGCTTTCTTGTCGCCGGCGTTGGCTTTCTGCGCGAGTTCGGCACCGGTGGTGTTGTGAGCGTCGCGGAGCCACAGGCTGCTGCAGTAATGCTCGAAGTCTGAATCGAGATAAGGGAGCGAGCCGACCTCTCCGGCGCCGCAAAGCACACCGGAATAGAGGCGTCCGTCAAGTATCAGACCGGAGCCGACACCTGTGCCGAGGGTTATGCCTACCATGTCGCGCAGACCGCGCCCTGCACCATATCGGTGTTCGCCAAGGGCAAAGCAGTTGCAGTCGTTGTTTACGCGCACAGGCAGGTTGAAACGCTGTTCAAGTATGGATTTCAGGGGGACTTTGCGCCATGAAGGGATATTGGCGGCGTTGTACACGATTCCTTCCCGGGGGTCGACCACCGAGGGTACGCCGATGCCTATTCCATCGGTCTTATCGTTGACCAGAGGCTCGATAGATGCGATGATCTGCTCTATCACAGCCTGTTCCGTATCATTGGCACGACAGGGAACAGAACTTTTGTTAAGAACTGTGCTTCCGTCGACTACCGCAGTGCGGATATTTGTTCCGCCAAGGTCAAGGGTTACCTTCATTCTAATCATGGTGCCGTCGATATCAAGCCGGTGCGGTTAGACTGCGATCTGGACGGCGGCAAAGTTGTTGTTTGTCTCGATAAGTGTTTATGCCTCTCCTTAATCACCCACACATTTAGATTATGGCAGGGCATAAATGATTGGTTTTCGTCGCGAAGTCAAGCTGCCGGAACGGCGGACTGGACAAAACGCACGATATGTTTCACCGCAAAGTTACAATCTTTTTTGAAATATGCGTTAAGAAAGACAAAAAAATGAGGTGGGGCAGACGGAATTTTCACAGTGAATATATTGTGAATCGCGTCGCCCCACCTTGCTTGTCAGTTTCGGTGTCTGATGACCAATATTTTGTATTGTCGTTGTTGTCTTTATCGTTCGCCCCAGCGCGAGCGCAGCGGGTAGCGGGTGGTGTGGATGAGCAGTCGCAACGAGGTGTTGTAGGTGAAGTATGCCCACATCCAGTTGATGAGTACAGTCACTTTGTTGCGCATGCCAAGTAGCGAGATAAGATGCACGAACATCCATGTGAGCCATGCCGGCCAGCCGTAGAGGTGAAAATGGTTCATGTCGACCACGGCAAGGTTACGCCCTACTGTAGCCATGGAGCCTTTGTCGCGGTAATGGAACGCCTTGTCGGTGTTTTTGTTGAGGTTGGTGGCAAGATTCTTAGCTTGCTGTATCGCTACCTGTGCAAGCTGCGGATGTCCCTTGGGGTAGGCATCGTCGGTCATGATGCAGATATCGCCTAAGGCATAGACCCCTTCGTGACCTTTCACCTGATTCATCGTGTCGACCTCGATACGGTTGCCGCGCCCTATGGGCAGTTCGCCACCGGTAATGTTGAAGCTGACACCGGTCACTCCGGCGGTCCAGATCACCATCTCGGAGTAGAACTCCGTGCCGTCGTCGAGCCGCACGATGTTGTTGTCGTAGGCAACCATGAGATGCGAGAGTTTCACATCGACCATCAGTTCCTTCAGGTAGTCGAGGGCTTTGCGCGACGCCATGGGCGACATGGTGCCGAGCAGTTTGTCAGTACCTTCGAGAATGGTGATCTTCACCTCGTCGGGGTTAATGCCGGGATATTCGCGGGTTATGATGTCGCGTTTCATCTCGCCGAGCGCTCCGGCAACCTCAACACCCGTTGGCCCTCCTCCGATGACGGTGAAGCTCAGCAGACGGCGCCTCACTTCGGCATCCTGCGTGAGCGATGCGCGCTCCAGACGGTCAAGCACCTCGTCGCGTATGCGGATTGATTCGGATGCCGATTTCATCGTGTAGACATATTTCACGAGGTCGGGCTGTCCGAAGAAGTTGTTGGTCGTGCCGGCGGATATGATGAGGCGGTCGTAGTGCAGGGTCTCGAACTGTGTGTGCAGTTCCTTGCGCGCGAGGTCTATCTCCTTCACTTCGCCAAGGTGGAAGCGTGCGCCCTTGGCACGCTCCTTGCGCATCTCGCGGCGGAACGGGAATGAGATGCTGCCGGGATCAAGACCGCTCGATGCTATCTGATAGAATAGCGGGGGGAAGGAGTGGAAGTTGTTGCGGTCCACAAGTATGATCTCGAAACGCTTCTTGTCGAGCCGTTTCACCAGATTCAGTCCGGCAAATCCGCCTCCGACGATCACTATCCGCTCCTTTGTCGGCGGTATCTCATTCTTAGAACTCATTTTTATAAATAGATGTTAACGCGAAAATGCAAATATAATCAAAAAATATAATATAAAACGCATCTGTCCGGTTGTTGGTTCCAGCTGTGTGCCGCATAGTGCGGTAGCTGTGGTATAGTTTCCGGCTTGCGTCAGAGTACCAGCTGATAGTCGGCGATATCAAGCCAGCGGTTGAATTTTCTCCCCACCTCGCGGAAGTATGATACCCGAACGAAACCTATGTTTTCATGAAAACGGCAGCTTGATTCGTTTTCTGCCGTCAGGCAGGCTATGAGTGTGTGTATTCCGGCGGCACGGCAGCGTCCGGCAAGCTCAGTCATCAGCCGGCGTCCGATTCCGTTCCGATGGTAGTGGGGGTGGAGATATATTGTGGTCTCGGCAGTGGTGACGTAGGCGTCGCGCTCCTTCCACCTGTGTGCGTAGGCATATCCTGCAATGCCGCCGTCAGGCGCGACGGCTACGAGGCATGGATAATCGGCAGCGATCGAGTCAAGACGCCGTCGCATGGTCCCGTCGCTTAACGGCTCCGTATCGAAGGTCGCGGTAGTGTGCCCTACATAATAATTATATAGCGCGCAGATACCTCCGGCATCTTCCGGTTTATATTTCCGTATAGTCAGTGGAGTGCTCATCGGGGGAAATTATCTGTGCAGGTGACTTTCCATCTGCCACTGTCGGCAGCTTCGATCAGCATCGCTTCGGTATCGGGGCGGGATGTTATCATGCGCAATGCATCGGCGCGTGTCATAGCCATGCATGCCGTGGCGAGTGCGTCGGCTGTCATGGCATCGGGCGCGATCACGGTGGCGCTGAGGGTTGTGGTCTGCACCGGTCGACACGTCATAGGGTTTATTGTGTGTCCGACCCTGCCGGATGGGGTGTCGCGGTAGTTGCGGTAATTGCCTGACGTGGCTATTCCGCAGTCGGTCAGCTTCACCACGCTCATTGCGTTGTGCACCACGGCTGTATCGTTGGCTACAGGAGCGTCGATCATGATATGCCATGGCTCTCCCTGTGGATTCTTGCCATTCAGGGCAATTTCACCACCTATCTCCACCATATAGTCGGAGCATCCGTTGCGCCGCAGCATCTCGCCTATCCGGTCGCATCCGTAGCCCTTTGTTATAGCGCTGAAATCAAATTCTGTAGCTGTCGATTTCTTGACAATGCGCAGATTCTCGAGGCTACACCCGTCTATGCCCACCACGCCGCGTGCTTGCTCGATCTCGCTGTCGGTAGGCTCGTGACCGCTGTCGCGGTAGCCGAAGCGCCACAGATTTACCGCCGGTGCCACGGTGGGGTCGAACATGCCTCCGCTTTCGAGATTTATCTGCTGCGAAGTGGTGAAGATCTTGCGCAGCAGCGAGTCGGTCTCGTCTGTCTCCCCTCGGTTTATCCGGCTGACCAGTGATTCCTCACGGAACGGCGACAACGACATCTCCACCTGCTCCATGACGTGAAGTATTGAGTCGTCAAGTTGCCGGTTGGCACGGTAGGTTATGTGGTACGATGTAGCCCATACGCTCCCCTCGGCGCGATACCAAGCGGATGAGTTGCCACATCCGCCACACAAAGTGGCACATATTGCGCATATAGTGGTAAAAAATGCTATCTTCTTCACTGATCTTCTATTTTTTTGTGAATGATATTGCAAAATTACAATATTCTCTCTAAATTTGCGAATCAGCCGCCCCAGTAGGCATGAATGAGAGGCGACTGTCAGACACTTGTCATCTTACTTTAAATAACCCGTATACTTTCAACCTTTACGTAAAACAACATGAAACGCTCTTATCTATTTCTCGCTCCCGGTTTTGAGGAGATCGAAGCGCTTGCAACAGTTGATGTGCTCCGCCGTGCCGGGCTCACGGTTTTCACCGTCGCTATCACTGAGGATGGCTCTAAAAACGTTACAGGTGCACACGGTGTCACGGTCGTAGCCGATATCCTTCCTGACGAACATGACATGGCTGAAGCCGAATGGCTGATCTGCCCCGGTGGTATGCCCGGAGCCTCAAACCTTGCAGCAAGTCCTGTTGTGACCTCTTTGCTTAAAGCGCAGGCTGCACGTGGCGGACATATAGCCGCAATCTGTGCCTCTCCGGCGCTTGTGCTCGAACCCCTCGGAATACTTGACGGTTGCGAGGCTACCTGCTATCCCGGCATGGAGCCGAAGCAGAGCAAGGCTCATTTCCACACGTCGCCGGTCGTCGTTTCGGGCAATATAATCACCGGCAACGGTCCCGCATCGACAATCCGCTTCGCTCTCGCCATAGTATGCGCTTCGTGCGGTGAGCAGATAGCACAGGAGGTAGGTACTGTGATGTTGTTCTATACCCGTTCTGCCAACTTCTACTTCTGAAACAAAAAACATTTTATAAAATAAAATCCGGGCGGAGCTGCCATAAAGCTTTCCGCCCGGATTTCTATTTTGTTATGGTAAGGTCAGTCGAACACGCCTTCAAAAGAAGCCTCCTCGGCATTGTTATCCACATCATCAGTCACCCCGTAATACTCTTTCTCGCAAAGGTTGACGTCGGCAGGAAATGTGAATTTAGCATCCTGGGTGTAGGGGAGTGAACGGTCGGCGTACACCTTTTTCATGAACAGTCCGTAGATTGGTAGTGCCATTGAAGCTCCCTGTCCCTGTGCCATGCTGTTGAAGTGTATGTAGCGCTCCTCGCCTCCTACCCATGTGCTGGCTACAAGCTGCGGGGTGAAAGCCATGAACCATCCGTCGGCATTGAAGTTTGTGGTTCCTGTCTTGCCACCGGTCTGTGCCGTGAGGTTGTATGGAGGACGGCGGATGCGGTTACCGGTACCACCGTCGACCACATTGAGCAGCATCGACAGTATGCGCCAGTAGGCGGTCTCGGATATTACTTCGGTGTGGCGTGGGGTGAATTCCGATATGATATTTCCGTTGGCGTCGGCTATGGCGGTGACAAGCAACGGATCCACGCGCATGCCGTTGTTGGCGAAGGCTGTATATGCAGTTACCATCTCGCTGACTGATACGTCGGCAGGTCCGAGGCATAGCGACATCACCGGATCGAGGTGGGAGTTGATGCCGAAATTATGCATTGTGCGGGCAAGAGATGCCGGCGAGAGCTGGCTGATTAGGCGTGCCGAGATCCAGTTATTGGAGTTGGTGAGCGCCCAACGCAGGTCGACCATCTCGCCGACTCGCGCGTGACCGGAGTTGCGCGGTGCCCATTCCCTTCCGTTTTCGTCGTATAGAATAGGCTGTGCGTTAAGGAATTCATCGCATGGTGTGTAGCCCTCCTCCATCGCGTATGTGTAGAGGAACGGTTTCACGGTCGATCCTATCTGACGGCGTCCGGTCGATACCATGTCATACTGGAAGTACTCGAAATTAGGACCTCCCACGTATGCTTTCACATGTCCGTTTATAGGATCCATAGCCATGAAACCGGTGCGGAGGAAATGCTTGTGGTAGAGCAGAGAGTCGAGGGGAGTCATTGTAGTGTCAACCGTGCCTGCGTAAGAGAATACCTTCATGTCGCGCGGAGTGTTAAACTCCTTGCGAATGTCGGCATCCGAAATGCCCGCGCGCTTCATGTTGCGCCAGCGGTCGGTCTGCTGCATGGCGTGCTCAATCAGTCCGTCGACCTGTTGCTGCGATATCTCCGTGCGGTTGGTGGAGTATGGTGCCGATTTGGTACCGCGCTTCTCGCGGAAGAATGCCGGCTGAAGTGTCTTGCTCATGTGCTCCTCCACAGCTTCCTCGGCGTAACGCTGCATGCGCGAGTCGATGGAGGTATATATCTTCAGTCCGTCGGTATATATGTCGTATTTCGTACCGTCCGGCTTCGGGTTCTTGTCGATCCATCCGAAAAGCGGATTCGTAGCCCAGGCTATAGAGTCGTCGACATATCGCTGTCTGTCCCACGAAGGATAATCCTTCACTTCGGGCTTATGTGCGCGGAGCATACGGCGCAGCTCCTCGCGCATGTAGGGTGCCAGTCCCTCCTTGTGATCAACACGGTGGAAGTCGAGTTTGAGCGGTAGTGCCTGGAGTGAATCGCGCTCCTCCTCGGTGATCATGTCGTTCTTGTACATCTGATCGAGCACCACGTTGCGGCGGTTTTTTGTCAGCTCCGGACGGCGCACTGGGTTGTAGACCGCCGGATTTTTAACCATGCCGACAAGCATTGCCGCCTCTTCGATGGTGAGGTCGCGCGGTTTCTTGCCGAAATATACGTATGCCGCCGACTTGATACCAACGGCGTTGTAGAGGAAGTCAAATTGGTTGAGATACATCTTGAGTATCTCCTCTTTCGAGTAGAAGCGCTCGAGCTTCACCGCTATCATCCACTCGATCGGTTTCTGCATGATTCGGTTCATGAGTCCGTTTGACTCGGGGGAGTATAACTGCTTTGCGAGCTGCTGTGTGATGGTCGATCCGCCTCCGGCATTGCGCTGCCCCAGAAGCAGTGTCTTGACGGCGACGCGGGCAAGTGCGCGGACGTCGATTCCGGAGTGTTCCTCAAACCTGGAATCCTCCGTAGCAACAAGGGCATTGACCACGTTCTCCGAAATCTCATCGAAATCGGCGTAGACACGGTTGCCGGTGTTGCGGAAATAGCGTCCGAGTTCCTGACCGTCGGCTGAATAGACTACCGAGGCGAAACGGTCGGTGGGGTTTTTCAACTCCTCGACCGGTGGCATGTAGCCGATGGCCCCGTTGTAGACCATCATGAAGAACACTATTCCCGCTACAATGCCGCCCAGGAACAAACCCCAGAGTATTATGATGACAGCGCGTTGGCGCGACGTTAAAGGCGATAACTTCATTGTGAAGAATTCTTGTTGTGATGAAAGACCATGAGGTCATGGTCGGATTCAACCAACAAAGTTACTACATTTCGGTGTCATATCCAAACCGATATTCACGCGTCGCGCCAATGCAGATTGTCATTCAGTTTATGCCGGTGCCGATAGGTGCCTTTAGGACTCACTCTGCCGGTTCGTCGGGTGTCGGTTCTTCAGTAGTATGGTTCTTCTTATCTTTCTTTCCTTCGGTCAGTTCCTTGAGGTCTTTATTCTCCTCTGGGTCAGAGATGGGATCATGATCCTTGATAAACTCCTCGTACACGAGAAGTATTGTCGACGGGTTGTCTTTAAGCTCGTTCCAATGCCCTTTGGCATCATCCCCTTTCATATAATAGTCAATGAGCTTCTGCCGGAATTCGGGATGCGCTTTCTTGAGATAGTTAAGAAGCAGAGCCAGGGATACTCTTCCGTTTATCTTGATGCCGTATGCCGCTCTTGCTCCTTTGAACTTTACTCCTATCGCGGGTACGATGCGGCTAACGCTGTTTCTGCCGCCTGTAGATTCCCAAACGTTCCACTTGAGGATCGAGCCGCAGTCGCGGCGGTCAAGTTCCTCGGCAAAACCTCTGACGTTGCTGTTGGGCTTGAACGGTACGGGTGAGTTGATACGCTCCGAAACCACTACTGCACCTTCGGGGAAATCCTCAGTGGGTTCGAGGTAACGGTATTCCCTGACCTGACTTGCACTATAACGCTGTGACTCGCTACCTTTCTCCGGGCTGTCGGCGACATGGATGTACTGATGTATGGTGCCGGATTTGGAGAACATGTTCTTAAGACCAGTCTTTAGGTTGAAGCGCAGGTATCCCTCGATGGTATCGCCGGTGAATGTTATTGCACGGATGTGGTATGATTCGGGATCATCGTCGGCGACTGCACGGATTGCCGGCAGCATAAGCAGGAGAGCCGTAAGTACTGTGGTTCGCAGTTTCATGGTGTATTTGTTTTAATTTGATGAACAGGTCGCAGGTGTGTAAAGGCTGAGCAAGCGGAGCAGTTTGTCGCGGCGTCCGCGCGATGTCGCTATCATATCCGTCAGTACCGCATCGTCGGCAACCATGGTGATGAGTTTCTTGCGGAACTTATCATCGGAGTTCTTGTCCGTTTTGTCGAATTTCGCAATGACGGTGCCGTTCTTCATGATCAGCATGGAATGCTTGTCGCGGACGCCCATACCTCCGTTTCCGCCTATGCGATAACCTTTTTTGCAGAATGCAAGCACGGTTATCGCTTTCCCTTTGTCGAGTTGCCAGCACCAGCCATAGCCGTTGACGAACCGCAGGGTGTGTTTCCTTTCAGGTGCCGTGCGTGCCCACAGACTTATGGAATCTACAGTCGCCGGGTCGATATGCTCCGCTATCCGTTGTGATCTGGTATATGCGCCCTCCATCACCTGCAGCGGTTTATCTCCTCGCGGGATCCCTATGTGCAGCGCGCCGGCGGTGCAGAGCGTATCGTCTGATGAGAGGAATACTTTTGCCGGCACCATCTGCAGAACTTTCTCCGCGTTAGCCCGGAAAGGCGTGGCGATGACCGTAAGGGTCACTATTGCAACGAGGAGGGGAAATGGTAGCAGGTATACGTAGCGCATGGCGTAATTACTTTTCACAACGCCAAAGTTAGTGTGTAATTACCAGGATTGATGTGACAAATGTCACATTTTGCCTCTCACCGTCCGTTGCGTATGCGGTGCAGCTGCCGCCGGGATATGGTGAGGAATGATGCGATCTCCTGCAGTGCGACTTCCCGAAGATCACATTTGTCGCGCTTGCACAGTTCGTTGTAACGTTCCTCCGGTGTGAGTGTGTGCAGGTCAATATAACGGCTATATGCTTCCCTGAGCAGTACCGACGATGTCTCTGCTACAAATCCGGGATGATGTTCCTTCAGGTGCTCGCGTATGGCACTTATAGGCACCTGCAGCACGGTAGCGTCAGAACCGGCGGTTATTGAGGTGAACGACGGACGGTTGGACAGGAAAGAGCAGACATAATCTGTCACGATTTCATCCTTAAAAGTGAATCCTGTCACGCACTCCTCGCCATCGGAAGCGATGGAGGTAAATTTGAAATATCCCGATTTGACAATGCCTACATTGCGGCACACTTCCCCTTTGCGGCACAGATCGCTTCCGCGACGGTACGGCACGGTTGTGCCGTGTCGCAGTATATACTCCCGTAGCTCCGACAGGTCGATTTTAGTCATGAAGTCGTTGATGCGTGCCATGTTGCAAAGATATGCAATATATTAATGTGCTAAAGCGGAGGGGCGTCATTTTTTTCGACGCTCCTCCGCTTTTTCTATCATTCAGCCGCTGCCTGGCGATAGTGTGGTCGGTCAGTTCCGCTTGAGCCGGCTGTTGAGGTATCGGCGCACCGGCTCATCGTAGAATTTCAGGAACAGCCATGCAAGGATGATGACCGTAACGACGATTCCTGCGGCGACAGGCCATACGGTGTCGAAACCGAGTGAATTCTTCCAAGCCCAGGCATACATCATGTACATGAATGGGTAGTGGATGATGTAGACCGGATAGGATATCTGACCGAGAAACTCGCAGGTGCGTGCCGAATGTGGGTCGGTAGTCCTGCCGGATGCCCCGAGGTATACAATCGCCGGGAATACAAAAAGTGTGCAGATGGTGTCGTAGATGCCGTTTGCCACACATGGTTCGGAGCCACCGACGTAGGGTACGGCAAGCAGGGCGATTATCAATGCTGAGCAAATCCAGAACGCGCCACGGATTTTCACGGGCTTGAAACCTCTCGACATGAGCAGACCTGCCGAGAATGAGAACGTCATACGGACGAGTCCCATCCAGAATCCACCGTCGGCGGCTGTCCATCCCACACCTGTGTGATATGCTCCGGATCCGTTACCGATGGCAATGGCGGCAAGCAGTATGCCCGCGATGGCGGTGAATGCGGCGAGCACACGTGTGGTCATGCGGTGAAGGAATATTGCATAAAATATGCTGCCGATGTACTCGAAGAACAGTGACCATGACGGACCGTTGAGCGGAAACATCTCACCGTTGCCTCGCACTTCAGGTGCCGTGCCGGGCAGGGAAGGGAGCATGAAGAGTCCGAGCAGCAGTGAGAGCATTACGGCGCTTGTGCTTACCGCGGTGCCGTCCCATTTCTCGCTGCCTTGAATAATGAATGAGATCACTCCGAGCAGCACGCCTATTATAACCATAGGTTGCAGGCGTATTATTCGGCGCAGCAGGAAGCCGCCGGTTGTGAGCCCGCGTTTCCACCGTCCGTCGTAGGCATAGCCTATCACGAAGCCTGACAGGACGAAGAAGAAGTCTACTGCGAGATAGCCGTGGTTGATCACCTGATCGGTAGGTGATGTGGCGAAACATTCGCCGATGTGATAGAAAATCACCATAAGTGCGGCAACACCACGCAAGCCGTCGAGCAATTCGTAGCGCGGTTTCTGTGCCGGAGTTACTGTTGTAGTCATCGTGCTTTTTCCGTTGTGAATGGTTTACGGCTGCAAAGTTACCCCTTTGACAAGACAAAAAAATTGACCTATGTCAAATTCCGCTTATGCGGCTCAGCGTTGAGGGTGATATTCCGAGATAGGATGCGATGAGTCCTCGGCGCACGCGGCGGCACACGTCGGGAAACTGGTGTCGGAATGCTTCGTATCGTTCCTGTGCCGGGAGAGTGAGGCGCTCCTTGTGCGACTGGTGCAGACGGCGGTATTCGCGCTGATGGATTGCGCTCCACCAGCGTGCGAGTTCGATATTGTCATGCACGAGTGAGCGTAGATCGGTGGCTGTGATGCTGTAGCAGTCGAGATCTTCAAGAGCTTCGACAAATTCCTCGCTCGGACGATCGTCGTAGATCTCATCCATGCTGAATACGATAGTCCCTTCGGCGGAGAATGATGTAGTTATCTCTTCGCCGTCGACCATCCAATATGAGCGCGTGATGCCACGCTCGATGAAGAATGCAGCTCCCGCACGCTTACCTTCCTCAACCATGAGCGTGCGTTTTGCGAAATGCATGGGAGTTAGCCGCGAAGCGAGTTCGCGGAGCGTGGCGTCTGAGATGTCACTGTAACGGCGTATGTTCTCGATTATCCTCTCCATTTTACCCACAAAGTTAAGCAATTTCTGAGTAAAGTGGAAATGGAAAGAGGATACAAAAGCGGTGTGCCAAACGAATTTTGACACACCGCTGTAGTGGTAATAAAAGTTATGTCTCGCGTCAGTCTGCTATTACCTCAAACTCTGCGCCTGAGGCATAGTCACGTCCGTCCTGGGCGTTGAGCGCCATGAAGCGTACATAGCGTCCGCGCACAGGTTTGGCGAAAGTTACTGTTTTCTGTTTGTCGGATTTGTCGAAGGTTCCTTTAGCAACCGGATCACCCCAGTTCTGTCCATCTTCGCTGACATAGATCTCATAATCCTTGACATTGCCGGTGCGGTTACCGTCCTGGCGTGGCAGGTAGGCAATAGCTTTGATCTGCTTGATGTCGCCGGCGTCGAAGTCAACCCAGTGGGGATAGGGAGCCACGGTCACTGAGTACATGGTGTGCCAGATAGTGCTCGGATCGCCGTCGGTCAGGTTGGCACCCTCGCCGTAGTCAGGTTCCTGGCTGCTCGAGAAGATAGCCTCGGTGGGCACAGTCTCGATGCGCGGGAATGTTGCTGTGGCTTTTACCGCCGGATTCTCCTTGAGCCATGCGGTGATCGTGCCGCCCTGTTTGAAATCTATCGGACCGGTGTAAGCGAGGGGTTTCACTTTCTTCTTGCCGGTGGCGTTGATTGTATATAGCACGGTGGCTGTACTGTCGGCGCAGTCGATTGTAAGCTCACCGCGGCGATCACGGCTGATGCCGAGAGGTTTCAGTCCTTTGCCGGTCACAGCGCCGAGAGCCTGGAGATCACTTTCGGTAGCGGGGCGTATGATGAAGCTGAAGCGATGGGATGTAGCCATGACACGCTGGCTCTCGAGCGGACCACCCTGACCGCAGCTCGCACCGCCAAGACCGGTCACGCCAAGGTCGAGATGAAGCACCGTGCGGTTGCTTGCGGGGAGCTTATAAGGATGGTTGGCGGTGAAGAGTTCCATCTCTGTGTAAGGGATGGCTGTTGTCGACATCATGCCGGGGGCTACGAAGATCGCTCCCTTGTTGCCGTCGGTGAGTGCCGCCCAGCGTACCTCCTCGCGGTTGGCGTTGCTCTGCGGGCGGGTGTAGTCAGTCATCATATCTTTCACTTTGCGGCTGTAGCGGCCTACGAACTGACCGGTGAGACGGTCATTGTAGTTCTCCTCCGGACCACGACCGTAATATGTGAACTCGCCGAGCTTGTCGGGAACTTCCATTACGTAGCCGAGGCGGGGAAGGATCAGAGATGCATTGTTGGATGATATCACGGCGTTCAGTTCGATTGATCCGTCGGGATAGACTGTCCAGATCTGGTTTGTCGTGAACTTGAAGTCGTCCGGTCCGAACGGCTCGGCATTTTTCTCGTCAATGCTGTATGTGCCGCGCGAGTTGCCGTTGCCGCCTACCATACGACCGCCGTTGGGTGCCTGCGACTCGATAGTGAACGACAGTACGGGATTGCCGTTCTTATCAGTGAATGTCTCACATGCAGTCACACGGTGCTTGAGGTTGTAGAGACCGTTGGCAAACCACTGACCGTACACCCATGTATCATTGTTCATGTATGCGCGGAAAGCGTCAAGTGTCGGTCCATGTCCGGGCACGATCACCTCCATGCCTCCGTAGTTGAGCGTGGAGATTGTGCCGGTCGAAAGATCGAACTTAGCCTCGAAGTTGTCGCCTTTGATGGTCTCGAAGCCCTCGGTCTTCTCTGTGGTTACCTTACCGCCCTTTGCCGAACATGCGATGCAGTGGATTCCTGTAGCTCCCTTAACCGGCAGCTGTTCATCCATCTGTACGTAGCCTGCTTTCGCCCAGGGGGTATCGTTGGCGAGTCGGAATTCCACGTTCACGTAGTATTCGCTGCCGGGTTCGAGAGCCGAATAGTCGTAGGGTATTGTGTAGGTGAGCTTCTCACGCGGTCCGAGCGGCATGCGCGGTCCGATGAGGGCGTCGCCCTTCTCCACCTCGACACCATCCTTGTAGAGGCGCCAGCCGATTGTGTAGTCGGTGAGCGGGGTGAAATAGTTCTTGTTGAAGATCTCGATCTGACCCTTTGTCATGTCGACAGGTGTCACACCGACGTTTTGGTAAACTTTCTTAACCTCGAAATACTGAGGCTTCGGGGTCATGTCGCCGAACACCACGCCGTTCATCACAAACTGACCGTCGCTGGGGTTATCACCGAAGTCGCCACCGAAAGCGAGGTAGCGGTCGCCGGTCTGCGGATCATGATTGTAGAGCGACTGGTCGATCCAGTCCCAGATAGCTCCACCCATGAAATGGTTGGTGCTTTCCATCGCATTCCAGTAATCGACGAGACCGCCGACGGCGTTGCCCATCGAGTGGGCATACTCGGAGATGTGGAAAGGATATTTGAGGTTGAGCTGGCCCTTGACGGCTTCCTGTACCCATGCTATCGAGGGGTATTGGTTGGAGCCCATGTCGACTATGTCGTTGTTGCGCTCATACTGCACTGGGCGTGATGTGTCGAACTCCTTGATGGCATTGTAGGATGTCACGAAGTTCTTGCCGGGACCAGCCTCGTTGCCGAGCGACCAGATCACGACCGAGGGACTGTTGACCGTGGAGTGTACAAGCTCCATGTCGCGTGCAACATGCGCTGCCTCCCATTCCGGTACGTGTGAGAGGGATGCGGCACCGTAGTAGTACTCGTGAGACTCGATGTTTGCCTCGTCTTCGAGATAGATACCGTACTTGTCGGCGAGGTAATACCAGTAGGGAGCATCGGGGTAGTGTGAGTTGCGCACATGGTTGATGTTGGCGCGCTTCATCATCATCACCTCTTTCTCCATCCAGTCACGGCTGATGGCATGACCAACGGAGGGGTTCGTCTCGTGACGGTTCACACCTTTGAGTTTCACCGGCTGACCGTTGACGTAGAAATATCTGCCGGCGAGACCGAACTCATCATCCTCGGCTTTGGTGTCCTTGATCTCGACTTTGCGGAAACCCACATAGGTCGATACTGTCTCCATGACTTTGCCCTTGGCATCCTTAAGTTGCGCCACAAGCACATAGCGCCAGGGCTGCTCGGCGCTCCACTTTTTCGGGTCGGCTACTTTCAGTGTCGCTGTAACCTGCTGCTCCGATCCTTTGTCGACGGTGACCGGTGGGGTCGAGAGTTTGGCTCCGGCAACCGGCTCATTGTCATCGCTGTACAGTCCGCATGAGTAGAGTGAATACTCTACGGTGAGGTTCTTGGCGTTTTTTGCCGAGAGGTTGCGGATAGATGTGGTTATGCAGAGCTCACCGTCGGTATAATTGTTTGTGAGATCAGGTATGACTTTGAGGTCACGCACCTGTACCGGCGAGGTGGATGTGAGGCTTACCGAGCGGAATATTCCCGGGAGGCGGAACATATCCTGTGCCTCCAGGAACGAACCGTCGCTGTTGCGGTACACCTCGACAGCGACCATGTTCTCACCCTTTTTCAGGTAAGGGGTGATGTTGAAGCGTGCGGCGTTGCGAGAGTTCTTGCTGAATCCCACATAGCGTCCGTTGATCCACAGGTAGAAGAATGAATCCACGCCGTCGAAGTTTATGTATACCTGGCGTCCGTTCCAGTCGGTGGGGAGTGTGAAGGTGCGGCGGTATGATCCAACCTCGTTGCGTGCATCGTAGGTTGTCCAGTTTTCCGGCGGGGTGCGCATCACACCTCCGCGCCAGTCATCCACCTTCACCTGATGCCAGAAGATCACAGGTTGGTTCACATAGATGGGGGTGCCGTATTTCTGCGAGCCGTCTTTCTGCAATCCTGCTATGTTCCAGTTGGAGGGTACGGTTATCTCGTCCCATTCCGTCACCGTATAGTCGGGGCGGTAAAATTCCACAGGGCGGAGCGACGGCTCTTTAACCCAGTTGAATTTCCACTTGCCGTCGAGCGACATCCAGTAATGACTGTTTTCCGGAAGAACCCGGCGTGCTGCATCAAGGCTCTCGAAGGTGTAGAACGTGGCGCGCGGCTGCTCCTTGTTGTAGGCGAGAGAGTCGGGCGACTGCCATTCATGTCCGCCCGGCGCCGTGTCGTTGCCGTAGTAGAATCCTTTGAGAGCGGGCGACTGTGCCATCGCCGCTGCGGCGAGACAGAAAGCGCTGATGCTCATCAATGTTTTTTTCATGATAATATGGATATGATTGATAATATGCTTTCACCTGAAGGTAGTCAAGTCGTGCAGAAAAAAATGCCTGTATCAGGCTTGGCAAGCCTTCAATCTGCAAATATAGCTATAATTCCCGATATATCTTTAATCCTGTGGAAGATTCTCCCCGCTCTTTGAATGGCTATGGTGTTAAAACTGTCCGGGTGCGGCATCGTGTCAGGGGAATTGTGTAATTTTGCACCCCGAAATATGCTATGGGATGAGTGATTCTATGAAATCAGGCAACAACGTCGAGGCTTTGGGTGCTACTTGCCCGGATAAACTGTGGAATGCCAATTACTGGCGTGTGATGTGCAGCAATTTCCTGCTTTTTTTCGCCTTCTACATACTGACACCTCTGCTTCCGCTGTATCTTGACGCACAGTTCGGCGCCTCGAAGCACACCATTGGTGTGGTGCTGTCGGGATACGTGGTGGCAACCTTGCTCGTACGTCCTTTCAGCGGCTTTATTGTCGATACGTTCAATCGAAAGAAGGTGCTGATGATATGTTTCTTCACTTTTTTCATCTGTTTCGCCGGCTATATAGGTGCGGGAACGCTGCTGATGTTCGCGCTTGTCCGCACGTTGCACGGATTGCCGTTCGGAGCGGCGACGGTGGCTAACAGTACCGTGGCTATCGATGTGCTGCCATCGTCGCGGCGTAACGAGGGCATCGGTTATTACGGACTCAGCAACAATCTTGCCATGGCGATCGCGCCATCGGTGGGAATATATATCCATTCGGCTACCGGAAGTTTCGCCTCGCTCTTCTGGATCGCACTCGTGCTCGCTCTTGCCGGATTCTTATCGGCATCGTCGGTGAAGTTGCCACGGCGTGAACCTGTTCCCGGCAAGCCTAAGCTGAGCCTCGACCATTTCTTTCTCGGAAGGGCATGGCTCATGGCTATAAATATATGCCTGTTTGGGCTTTGCTGGGGTATAATGAGCAATTATGTGGCTATCTACGGTCAGGAGATGCTCGGTATCACTGACGGTACAGGTATATTCTTCATGATCCTATCGGCGGGTCTGTTTCTGTCGCGTCTGTTCGGTGCCCGCCAGTTGCGTGCGGGTAAACTGACACAGAATGCCATGATCGGTGTCACACTTTCGTCGGTGGGATATGTTCTGTTCGCGCTCGGCGCGGGGGAGTGGACATACTACGGATCAGCCCTTTTCGTCGGCTTGGGTAACGGTCAGATGTATCCGGCAATGCTGAATATGTTCATAAAGGTGGCGCGGCACGATCAGCGCGGCACGGCAAACTCCTCCATACTCATCTCCTGGGATATGGGCATGGGGCTTGGAATACTTCTTGGAGGATTCCTGGTGCAGTATATGGGCTACTCAACTGCATTCTGGGGCGCTGCAGCCGCTCAGATCGCAGGAGCGTTGTTGTTTATGCTCGCCACGCGTTTCTTCTTCATGAAGCGCCGCCTTAATGAAAACTGAGCCGGCTTTCAGTCGATTTTTCTGATGAATTTCACACAGACCGGACGCGGCACACTTATGTTACGTCCGGTAGCCGTGGGCAGACCGGTCTCCTTGTCGATAGCGTAGATCTCCACAGCGTCTGCGTCGCGTGCCGCGACGAGCATGAGCGATCCGTCGGGACTCAGCGTGAAATTGCGCGGATGTCCGCCGGTAGGTGTGTGCCCGATATGCTCGATGAGTCCGGTCGAGGGGTTCACGCTGAAGGTGGCTATGCCGTCGTTAAGCAACCGCAGCGAGGCGTATAGGAAACGTCCGTCGGGCGAAAGATGTGTGTCGGCGGCTCCATGTGCCCCAACGGTGTCGGCGGCGATATATTGCAGCGGGGTGAGGATGCCGTTCTTATATCCGAGCACAGTCACGCTGTCCGACACCTCATTGATCAGATATGCGCGGTCGCCCTTGCTGTTGAAAACAATGTGGCGCGGACCATTTCCGGCATTGATCCTGACATCAGTCATGGCTGATGCGTCGACTGGACTGGTGGATGTGGGCAAGATCGGGAACGTGTGGATGCGGTCTGTGCCGAGATCGTTTACAAGCATGAATTTTCCGTCGGGTGTGACTGCTATGCAGTGCGGGTGCGGGGCATCCTGTCTCCCTTCAACAGGACCAGAACCGGAGAAACGCAGCATCTCGGAGCGTTCGCCCAGTGTGCCGTCGGGCAATATCGGGAATATCGCTGCCGAAGCGCCATTGTAGTTTGCCGTCACCGCGAAACTGTCAACTATCTGTATGTAGCATGGCGATTCGGCTCCGACAGCCTGGCGCCCTGTGACCTGCGGCATATCATCACCGTCGATGAAGCGCACGGACACTACCGACGATGTGGCAGAATCCTGTTCGCTGAGGGCATATATGATTCCACCCGGGGTGATGTCTGTGAAGAACGAGCAGTTGCTTACCGGAAGCGCGCCCGACATGACCGCGGTAGTGTCGGCGGTCGAGAACCGGTAGACGCGCAGTGCCTTATCGGATGGCTCTGAGTAGCTGCCGACCATTAATGTATATTGTTCTCCCGCATTTGACTGCTCCGTTGTTTTGCCGGTTCCGGTGCATGATGCGCAGATCATGATACTGATTGCGGCGATAGTGACTGATGATTTATGCATTGTATTTGTACTCTGAGATGTGTAGCTCTGCAAATGTACGAATAATTTGCACTCTCAGGCTATATTTCATCCCGGAGATTTAGTATCTTTGCACGATAGTTGCAGGCATTTCCTGTGACTCTGATCCCCGCATTCAGGCGGTGTATGATAATAAACCGATGAAACCGACAAAAATACAGATCAAATACGGCTATGTCCGTGCGTTGACCGCCCTGGCGCTGTTTGTCAGCGCGATGGTGTGGCTGCTGACGGTACACGGACATGTGATTTTCTATCAGGAGCAGCACAATCTCTTTCTGTTCACCTCAGATTATTATGCGGCTACCGTTGCCGACGGCGGCTTGGTCAAGTGGCTTGGCAATTTTATAATCCAGTTCTATTACCACCCCTGGCTCGGAGCCTCGGTCGTGTCACTGATGCTCACCGGTGTATACCTGCTCACCGGATCTTTGATACTTCGCCTTACAGGGCTGCGTGATCTGATTCAGGTCAGTGCAGTGGCTGCGATCGCTATGTATTTCACTCTTTGCCATAACGAGCAGAATCCCGGTGCACTCGTCTGTGTACTTGCGGCTCTGTTCCTGCTTTGGATCATTGCCGTAATGCTGCGGCGTTGGCTTCCGCAGCCACGCTGCAAGAAGCCGCTTTCATCTGTTAAGGCAGCCGTGTCGTTGCTTCTTGTTGTGGCTTACATAATCTCAGGCTATTTTCTGGCTGTCAGCACTGTCAATCGGTCTGAGCGCGCCATGCTGCGTGCCGAGAAGGCTATAAAGGAGCACCGTTGGGACGATGCAGTGGCTATAACCGGTCAGTATCTCGCTACCGGGCGCAGCAATAAGCTAATGCTTTACTTCCGGTCTGTCGCTCTTGCCGAGAAGGGTGAATTGCTGGAGCATCTGTTCGACTTTCAGCATAAGTTTGGACAGGAGATACTGTCGTTTCCTTGGAAAAGCGACAGCCGCGAGGCAGAATATGGTCATCTTGTCCATGAGATCACAGGAAATATAAATGCGGCGCATCATTGGGCTTTTGAAGCTATGACGGCGTGGGGTGAGACCGCTCCGCATCTGCTCAACCTAACCCGCTACAATATGGCTCTCGGACGTCCGGAGGTCGCCCGTAAGTTCGCACGCCGCCTTAGCCACTCTCTCTTTTATGCTGCCGAGGCGAAACGTTTGCTTGCCGGGATAGATAACGGCAGCCGTGGTCCGCTCCGATATGCTTTTACCGAGAAGGAACCTCAGAATGTAAAGTGGGTCAATGTTTTTGACTTCCGTCCGAACCTGATGGACAGCTATACGGCTGATCCCGGCAATAATATTACGCGCCAGTATCTTCTCGCCAGCATGATGCTTAGCAACAATCTGCGCCAGCTGATACCGATGTTGACTCCGGAGGATCTGAAGATAGAGCGCGTGCGTGAGGCGGTGCTGATCTATAGTCTTGATCCGCAGGCTACCCCGGTATCATCTTTCGGCATAACTGTAAATGATGAGACCGGCAAGAAATTCGCACCCTATATGGAGAATATGCGCCGGGGGCGCGTTGAGCAGCAGAAAGAACAATTCGGCAATACATTCTGGTATTACATACATTACATCCTCAAAACTCTATGAAACACACATTAACGATTATACTGGTACTGCCATTGCTTTTGCTTGCCGCCTGTCACGGCAAGCCGGACAGTGCGGTGCCGACACAACAATTACCGCAATTACGTCCGGAACTTGCTGGGGCGGTGTTGCCGGTCAATATCGCGGCTCCTTCGTTCATGATAGCCGATACGGCGGAGTATTATCACACAGAGATCGGTCGTGCAGGTCATGAACCCTGCATTACAATAAGCTCCTCATCGGCGGCTGTGATGCCACCGCTCGACAAGTGGCATGACCTGCTGAGCGATGCAGCAGGTGACTCTATATATATCCGCATCACATTAGAGCGCGGTGGTGAGGCATTACAGCTGCGTGATGCTGTCTGCCATGTTTCACCCGACACAATTGACCGCTATCTCGTGTATCGTCTGCTTTATCCGGGATATGAACTGTGGCACGACATGGGCATATATCAGCGCGATCTTACCAACTATGAACAGGTTGCCGTGCTCGACAACTCGGAGTTTGACCGGCAGTGCGTCAACTGTCACTCTTTCGTCGGTGGATCGCCGGAGACAATGATGGTGCATGTGCGTGGTGCCAAAGGCGGCACTATCATTCGCCGCGACGGCAAGGTGGTGAAAGTATCTCCCAATTGCCCGGCTCTTGAGAATGGGGCGGCATATCCGGCATGGCATCCGTCGGGACGCTTCATAGCTTTTGCCAACAACGATATCAAACAGTTCTTCCATACGTCAGGCACAAAGACCATAGAGGTGTCTGATCTTGCCGCCGATCTGTCGATTTACGATGTGGATGCCGATACAGCCTCGGCAATACAAGGTCTGAGCAGCAAGGAGTGGATGGAGACCTTCCCGGCATGGGCTCCCGACGGGCGTGCGCTATATTTCTGCCGCGCACGGCAATATCAGGAGGGCGGGGCGCTCGACAGCATCCGCTATGATCTATGCCGTGCATCGTTTGATCCCGCAAGCCGCGTGTTCGGTGAGCCTGAGATCGTGGTGGCGGCAGCCGACAGCATGCGTTCCGTCTCTTTTCCGCGTGTGTCGCCCGACGGACGTTATCTGCTTTACACCCTGTCGTCATATGGAAACTTCTCGATATGGCATCCGGAAAGCAATCTTTGGCTGCTTGATCTCACCGACGGTATAACACGACCGATGGATGAGCTGAACAGTGATGATGTTGACAGTTATCACTCATGGTCGGCAAACGGACGGTGGATAGTGTTCAGCTCCAAACGTATGGACGGTCTGTGGGCGCGTCCTTTCATTGCGGCTTTCGATCCTTCGACTGGACAGGCATCAGCGCCGTTCGCTGTACCGCAGCAGACCCCTCTCTTTTACGATGATTTCATGCGTACATTCAATATCCCTGAACTGATACGTACACCTATAACCGATATGCGGCAACTCGTTGATGCCGCCAATGCTCCGAAACCGCAATGAACGAACGTCTGACAAACTTCTGCACATGGGCACGCCGTTACTTCAGGCTGAGTTTTTTCGCCACACTGGCGGTGCTCATATATGTGTGCTTCTTCAATGGCAATACAGTAGTCGACACTTACGTCTATGAGCGTGAGATCGATATGAAGCGCGCCGAGATCGCAGCCAATCTCGACACAATCCGTTATTATGAAAACCTCCTCAACAGGTTGCAGACTGATCCCGAGACGATGGAACGTATCGTGCGCGAACAGTACCACATGCAGCGGCCTAACGAGGATATATACGTAGTAGAATGATGAAGAAAACTGATAATTCGCCGATGCAGTTGCCGCAGCTTGTGGCAGTCGTAGGGCTTTTATGTGTAGTCACGGCAACAGCTCTCCCGTTATTTCATATAGGCGGCGAGGCTATTAGGTGGATTTATGTCGCCGGCGCGGTATGTGTGCTCGTCGGACGTGCGCTCGGACAGGCACCCAAGAGTGTGCCGTTGCGTGTGCGCCGTCTGTACCGTATGGAGGTGTGGGCAGGAATAATGTTCTGTGCCGGTGCATTCTTCATGTTCTACACTCCCGCGCGCATGGATTATATGGCTTTCACCCTTGCCGGTGGAGTGATCGAGGTCTACGCGTCGCTGATGATCCCACGCGCATGGCGTAAAGGCTGAGGAGGCATGTCATAACGGCTCATCTGGGTCGTCGCTATCGACATTCGGCTTTGGTCACGTACAACAGTACGCTCCCGTCAGCCTCAGTCTCAGCTCCTACCATCTGAACCATTCTGACAACGCCTTCCCATCCGGATACAAAAGCGGTGCGCCAAACGAATTTTGACACACCGCCATTTTTATGTCGCACCGACTTACGCGGCGCTATCAGTCTCAGTTGTGCGGAATCAGTGACAGCCGCAAGAGCCACCGTTGTCATGGTGGTGATGCTGATCGCCGCAGCCGCATGAATCGTCGCCGCAGCCGCAGTCATCTCCGCAACCGTCGCCACATGAGTCACCGTGGCAACCGCAGCCGCATCCCTGTGCGGGCTGGAGTTCTTCGGGGGTAGCATCGCGTACGGTGATGATCTTCCCTTTGAAGCGAACATCCTTGCCTGCGAGCGGGTGATTGAAGTCCATTTTTACGACCTTGTCGGTCACTTCGAGCACAACACCGTTGATACGGTATCCGTCGGCGGTCATCATCGGGAGGACTGCACCGGGTTTGATCATCTCGTCATCAAACTTGCCGTCAACCTCGAATACATCTTTCTCGAGTGTGGCTACCTGCTCAGGATCGTAGGGACCGAAAGCTTCGTCGGCTTTGACTGTCACATCGAAAGGATCGTTTACTCCGAGACCGTCAATTGCAATCTCGAGCGGACGGATCATTCCGCGTGTCACGCCGAATATGATGCGTTCTGGATCCTCGGCGTCGGTCTGATGCACGAGGGTTTCACCTTCAGGTGTTACGGTGTAGAGGTCATAACCGAGCTCTACATATTTTCCGGGTGTGATTTTTTCCATGTCTGTATATATGTCGTTATTATTTTCAGTATGTTATGCGGTCCGATGATTGTGGCAGGTATTTGATTCGCCGCCAAGTTTACCGGACTATGTAAGTATAGTTACAAAAACCGTGCCAAACGGACTGACATACGGTGTTGTGTCAGCCGCCGTCCGCACATAGCGGGTGATTCAACGGTAGAGCTTGATAGCTGTCGGCATGATTTATCCTAACAGATATGAGAATGCCCAGATTCCCGCGCCGATGATTATCAATGCGATTATCACTGCGGCAATTGTGCGGCGTCGGGAGTTCGGCGGATACAGTGATTGATTATTCTCACTGTCGTTGATGTTTCTGTTTTTATCCATATCGAATAAGTTTTTCTCATCTGTATCAACGCTCTATGTGCATAAAAAGTTCGGCGCCTTAACCATAGGGTTAAGACGCCGAACGTGTCATTGATCTTGTCTGACTGGCAATACCGCTGCCTTATGCCGGGCTGTCAGCGTAAGGCTATTGCCGTGTGTGGTTGACAATGGTTATTTTGTGACAGGCTGTTTGCCGCCGTTGCCGACGCTTGGCTTGCCATATTCCTCCATGTCGAGCTTCCAGTCGTTATCGTTGATCCATTCGTCGACAGTGACTTTGAAGTCGATGGGCTTGCTGAGCACAGGGTCACCCTGTTTCTTGCCTACCCAATGTTTCTGCGAGTTCATTGTACCCGGGTCGCGAAGGCGCACTTCCTGCGAAGGTATGATTGTGTAGCCGAGTACATTCTTTATGTAGTCGTCGGCAGCAGCCTGATCGGCGTTGAACCATGGGCGTTTCGGGTCGTATGCATCTACATTGCCGTTCGACAGGTTGAGATAGCCATTGCGCACCTCATTGGAGTGATCCATCTTCACGAGATCGGTGAAGTCGAAGTCGTCGGGAGGATAGATGCCGGCTCCGGAATTCTGACCCATGAACTCAAGGATGTAAGTGTACTTGTGTCCGGGTTCCCAGAGGTCATCGATAGGAATGCAGACCCAACCGAATGTCTTGTTCCATTTGAAATCTGGGTCACCCTTTCCATCGCTGATATAGCTGTAGTTGTAATTATCCTTGATCGGTTGTCCCTTGTCGTTCAGTACATCACCTGTGTCAGGATCCACCTTATGACCGTAGTTGTCGATGCGGTTACCCTCGGTGTCATATATCGGTTCGCCGGTCTCATTATTTACGGGGAATTTAGTCACAGGATCAAGTCTGTTTCCAAGGAAGTCGATGATATTACCGTCGCTGTTGACGAGGTTACCGTTGACATCCCAATGTTCCGGACCATTGTAGGGGAATATGAGGTGGCGGTGCATGTGCTCCTCGGTTCCGTGTATGTTGTAGATCTGGATGGCGAGCAGGATGTAGGCTCCGTGGTTGTTTTCAGTCTCATCCTCATCATAGAACATCTTGTCGGCAGCTTCATCACGGTTCTTGTTGTATCCTACAAGCTGCTGTGGAGCGATAAGGAGATTCAGGGGGCGACGTGTGCCTTCAGCGTCACGGTCGTCGGAACGTGAGGTGAGCAGACGGCTTACGTATGTGCCGCGCTGGAGGTCTTCGGGATATACGAGGTGGTCGCAGACACCGTCGTCGTCATAGTCTGTACAGTCATGCAGAGGATTGTCGGGCGAAGCTATAGGATCGTCCGGACGCTCCGGTACTACAGGCTCTGGCTCTACATAGTCGGCAGGAGCGTCGGCGGCAGAGAAGCCGAGTGTTATAGGCTCATTGAAGAATGTGCCGTAGTGCGAGCGGTGTGGGCGATCTGCGACTTTCGCCATTTTCCAGTCCTCGGAATGCTTCGACCATGCGGTCTCGACGGGATCGGGGATATCGGGATTGACGCGGTCGGGAAGAATCCAGAAGAGTTGGTCGTCAGCCTTGCCGAAGCCGTTGTTGGGAAGCTCCGGGTTCAGGTTAGGCCAATATACGTCGCCCTGGTTTATGATGTTGCAGAACCATGCTCCGGCTACAACCACACGCACGTTGTTGTTAGGGGCAAATGCCTTAAGCTCAACCTGCGTTAGTGCGTGGTGGAAGTGCAGTTCCACACCCGAAACCTCGTTGTTGTACGAGCGGCGGTGCTCTATTATAAGGTCTTCCTGATTCTCGATGCGGTCGTATGGCTTGAACTCATGGATCATCTGGCGCACAGGGTTGACATCGAGCTTCGGGGGGAGTTCACCCGATGCATCAGGCGTGGTTCCATAACCGCCCTCGATTCCGGAGATATAACGGTACACGTAGTAGTCAACCCATGCGGCATCGCGCGGATAGAAGTACGGACCGCCCTCTATCTCCCAGTTCAGCTGGTAGTAGTTGGCGTCGATGTAATCCGGGTCGGCTTTCTGCACATGAAGGTTGTCGAAGAACACTGTTCCGTCGGGGCAGTATGCGTAGACGTGGAATGAATCGAGGTTCTCAGTAGTGTGAATAAGCGATGAGCGGCTGTGAGTATTGACGTCAGTAAGGAAACCAATGGGATCACCCTGGTCGCCGTTGATGATTTTGTCGTCAACACATGAGCTCAATGCGCCGCACATTGCCAGCCCTGCGGCGAGGAGCGAAGTTGAGTAACGATGCATCACTTTTCGTTTTTTGAAGGTTATGTTTCTTTTATTTTATTATCGTGTTTGAGTATATCCGTTGGAGCATCATGGCATCGGAAGCACAATCGGATCCGTGGGGATCCATGGATCAACCACAAGATCCATGTCGCGCATTCCGCAAAGATCCAGATCTGTCACGACTATTGTGACATAGAGCTCGCCATCCTGCTCGTGAACCTGTTCGGTTACGTCCCACTCGAAGAATCGGTGGTCATCCTCGGTCGTGATCGCGTAGACTGCAAGCTTGTGGCTCTTGCTTTGTGTCTCCGGACAGTGTCCGAATCCCACGAACTGACCTTCTATCGTGCCATCTGCAGTTGGTACGAGGGGGAATGGCACGATGTTGTGCGATCCAACACGGTTGTTATCATGCACGCGCACCTCACCGGCAAGTCCCGACAATGTGCCGGAAATCTTGGAGATGGTCTCTATACAGCCGATGTTCTCGATTATTATGTGATAATGGATGGTGAGGTTGTTGGGATAGAGCGTAACAACCTGAGTCACGCCAGGATCACCATGCACGTTGAAGTCAGTTATTCCGTGACCAAACGCTTTTTCAGCCTGACGGCTCACGCGTTCATCGTATGTTCCTTCGGCTCGCTTTATGTCGTTGTCGTCATCCGAGAAATCTCCGTCGCGTCCGTTCATGCCCGACAGGATGTAATCATCGCCTGTGCTGACGGTGAATGTACCATGGGCATCGGTGCCATTGTAAAGGAGCGTTTCTGTATTTGCATTCAGACATACGAAATCATAGTCGCCGGTGTATAACTCTATGAATCCGCCGGCAGACCCCGGAAATTCCACTCGGCTGGGCGCTGATCCGTCGTGAGGGTATATGTAAAGCGCCATGGATGTGACTTCATCTGGTCCTTCGGGGGCATCCCACCATGCGAAGTCGACTTTCAGCAACGACTTGTGCGGGTGGTGCCAGCATAGAGGCTTGTGCTCACAGGCGGTCGCGAGGAGGATGATGACGGCAAAAGCCAGCACGCGTCGGGCTGTGGAGCCGGCGATATAGCGTGTTATGTTGTGGATTAGCTGTGTCATAGTCCTAAAATTCCTATTTTACGCTCTTTGCCTTTATTGCGGTTTCCATGACCTACGAGCCACACGAGCGAAACCTCAAGTTTCGTCGGACCGATGTAACGGCGGCGTGTGGTGGCTTGCCATACATAGTGGTCGTCGATAGGATCGTACTCGTAGAAATGTCCCCATGCGTAGCCGATCCCGACTTCGAAGTCAAGGTTCAGGCGTGGCTTTATGGGCAATGAATATCCGTAGGATATGCCGGCAGCCTTTGTCCAGCGGCGTGCCTGGTATCCGCGGTGTCCGAGCTCGAAGTCGTAGGTGACGAGCTGGAAATACGGACCAACGTGATGACCGGTGAGCGGTTTCTCTTTTGCTTTGCTGCCGAACCACCAGCGCAATTCTGCGTCGCCGCCGTAACAGCGCCAGTACCAGTGTATGGGATCGCTCTTCCACCAGGCATACTCCCAGTTGACTACCGCCGACCAGTTACGACCCATGTACACGTCGACACCCACGTTTGGAATGAGAAACGCGTCATAGAGGAGATTAGTCTTTATCGCCATGTAGAAAGGTATGTCCGGAAGCCTCGGGTGCTCGAACTCTATCTCCGGCGTGGAGTATTGCTGTGCGTATGTGAACTGTGCGAAAGGCTCGGGCATTGGGAAGAGGAGCGCGCGGTCATAGATGATCTGCACCTGCGATCCACGGAGCGGTGGGAAGTACTTGGTGTACATGTATGCCCATGGAATTGCATAGTTGAGCTTTTTCAGGCGGTCCACACGGTCGTCGTACGGTCCGGGATTGTCGATGATCTTAAGTACTTCATCCCTGTTCGGTACATCCGGATCGGCAAGTACGAATAATTTGAGTCCCATCCAGTCTACTCCTGGTGTCTCCCAGCTGATCATGTCGCGGTTGAGTGGCACGAGGGTATTGCTCATGAGTTGCTCGGTGATACGCGCGGCACGCTGTTCCGACAGCCATTTATTGAACCGCTTTGTACCTTCAGGCGATGCACCGCCGACGATGTTGATCTTACGGAATTTGAGGCGTGGATCCTCCTGCACGCGGTGCAGCTCGTTGATGAATGAGTCCAGGTGCTCTTTGTTCCGTTGGTAGTGAGGCAGCAGGTTTACTTTCGACTGATGGAAGAAAATGCGGGTACCGATAGTGTCGGTGATGAATATGGTGTCGTTCCGCTCGCTGGCTTTCGCCGGCGTAACTGCCAACATCCCGGCAAGCGAGAAGGCGGCGCAGAGGGCGCGCAGACATCCGGCTATGGGTGTGCGTGCCGTCGCCGCGTGACGTATACGCGGTGGCGCGAGCTGTCGGTGGAGGGCAACTGTTTCGCCAGTACCCTTACAGCTACGTTTTATCAGGCACAATAATTCTTTCACTTCCTGTATATTATGAGTGTTGCATGAGGGAGCGTAAGCCCTCAGAATTCCTGTACATATAAACTTCAGCCGCGATGGTTCGCGGAATAGTTGCGCAAATTTACTCAAAGGTTTCCAAAAAAGTGCTAATTATTTTCGCTTTTAACACTCTTTTCTTCTGAATAACACTTGCAGTGTCATTGGTTTCTGTTTAAAAGTTAAGGCGGTGTGCCTGATTTGACACATCGCCTTATGCTTGTTTCAGTGGGAAAGTGCCGGGAGTCGCTCAGTCGGCAAGTATTTTCTTAAGCCAAGGGAGTACATGCTCCGACTTGAAGTAATGACGCGGTGGATCGACGTTGGCAAGACGGAAGAATGTGTCGCGGTTTATGCCGGCTGGCATCGTGTCGATAGGCACACGGTCGGCGGGATCGACAAATTTAGCGTAGTGGTGATACTCGAATGCCTCCGGTGCACCGGAGGTTGCATAAGCGTCGGCTATTGTCTTGAAATCGCGGTCAAGTCCGCCTTCTGTGCATATAACCGGGCGCGGAGCGAGTGCCGCAACGATATCCGGGAAATCAAATTCTACCAGAAATTCGGGTATGAGGTGTGATATATCGTTCGGCCAGGGGCGGCGTCCATTGGCATCGGGCAGGGTCATCACAAGCGCACGTTCGCGTGTGGTGCAGAGGAAGTCATTGTAGACAAAGGCATATATGTCGGGATTCATAAGCCCGAGAGCCATCAGCGGCTCTGTGCCAAGCGAGAATCCGCTGACTACGATGCGGTCGCGGCGTGCTTCGGGCATGGTGCGCATCCAGTTCAGAATCTGTTGGTCAACATAGGATGCATAGCCGAGGTAGTTCCACCCGAGTTCAAGGAGTGCACGTGAGAAAGTTACGTAATCCCATCCGCCGCCACCTGAGATTACTTCAAGGTCGGCAGGTTCGCCACAAGCGGGGTTGTCGACGGCTACCGCGATATATCCTTGCTTGACGAATTCGTAAGCCTGGGCATTGCGTGTGGGTTTGGTTTCCGAGCTGTCGAGATCCACGCGTGTTTCTCCCGCAAGCAGTTCCTTGGTCTGCCCAGAGCCGGGGATGCACATTATGGCGGGTGCAGGGTTTGATGCGCTGACGCCGTCGGGCACAAGCACCAGGAACGGTACTACGGCTTGTGCGAAAGGATACGATTCCCAGCGCTCCAGGCGGTAGCCGTCGCGTTGCCATGTGCCGGTGAGCTGAGGCTTCTCAACAGTGGCTGTGTCGGGATGGTTCATGACGCGTGCCATCGCAGCCGACATCTCTTTGCGCCATTCGGCAGCCTGAGTGGCGTCGAAGGTGCTTTTGTACTGTAGGCGCGGCGGTTTTGAAGCCATAAGCTGATGGGCTATGGCGCGTGAGGAAGTATATCTTCCATCGGGACGGTCGGTGGTGAACGTTGAGTGTTCCTCCGGCTTGAAGTCCGTCTGAGCGGCGGCAGTCATTATTGCGGCAGCCGAAAGTGCGGTGATGATTGATCGGAACATTGTGATTTAATGTTGGTTTTTATTTACTTATTTGAATCAGTCGATTATCAGCTGAAAGTCGTCGGCATCGCGCCACGGTGAGAACCGCTCGCGGTCACGTTTCAGCCGTTCGGCATCGAATGTCGCATAGACAAGTCCATTGTCGCGGCGCTCACCGATGTTGTCGCCCCAATGGTTGAAAATGAACGAATCTCCTGGCGGATAATCGCCAAACATGTCGGAGCCTTCACGGTTGCATCCTGCAACGTATGCCTGATTCTCTACTGCGCGGGCTATAAGCATGTGCCGCCAGGCGAATACGCGGGAGTGCGCCCAGTTTGCCGGTACTATTAGGGCATCGTAACTGAGGTCGGTATTTCTGTTCCATACCGGAAATCGGATGTCGTAGCATATAGCCATGCGGAGCCGCCAGCTGCGGTATTCCACCACTTCCGGCAGTGCCATGCCTTGTGTGAAAAGCATCTGTTCACCACCGGCGCGGAAAAGGTGTCGTTTGTCGTAGAAACGGGTCTCTTCGCCGGGGTTAACCATGAAACCACGGTTGTAGATGTTGTTTCCGTCGCGCGCTATGAAACCGCCCCAGATGGCAAAGTCGTATTGCTCCACCCACCGTTCGACAGATTTAATTGTTGATCCGTCGTTGCTCTCAGCCATGCTGTTGAGCAGATCGGTGTCGGTGGTATAGCCGGCGTTGAACATCTCCGGGAGGACAAGCAGATCCGTGTCGGTGTCTACCTGCGGAAGCATAGCTTCCACGGCTTGCAGGTTGGCATGCACGTCGCCCGTTATTATAGCGTGTGGCAGTAATGCCACCTTGAGGTTGCGGTCAGGCATCGTCGGTCGAGAATTTGTCGGGGTATTTTCCGGTGAATGGTGCGTAGAACCGTTTTATGGCGTGCATGTCGGCGTCGACATCGTCAGTGGGTCTGAACTCGTTATCAATCATAATCCGTTTTGTCGGATAATCGATAACGCCAAGGAGGATTGGCACATCCGCCTGACGGGCGATATGCAGGAAGCCGTGGCGCCAGTTGGATGTGCGGCTGCGTGTCCCTTCGGGAGTTATGGCTAATGCCATACGGTCGGATGTGCGGAATCTGTTGACGATGGCGTCTACCAGCGAGGACCCTTTTTTACGAGGCACCGGTATGCCTCCGATGGCACGGAAAAAGCAGCCTAACGGAAAGAAAAACCATGATTCTTTCATCAGGAATCCGGCGCGGCGCCCCACGGAGGCGTAAGCCAGTTTACCGAGAATGAAGTCCCAGTTGGAGGTGTGGGGCGCTACGCAGATTATGCATTTGGGATAGTCAGGCACGGTTATGCTGACGTGCCAGCCGGCGCATCGTAATATGAGCCCGGTAAGGTTCATTTCTTAGCGGGGAGAGCGGCGTTCATATTGTGCACGATCTTCTCGACAGCCTCGTTGAACTCTATGCGCAGACGGCGGAATGCTGCCTGATTGTAGGCTGAGAGAGCGGCACGGTATTCGTGGCGTGTGGGGAAGTCGGATGCGCGCTTGTCGAAAGCGAATGATATGTTGGCGAGAGTGTTGGTCTGGAGCGCCGCGATGTCGCGGATGTTCTGGGTCATTTTCTCTACGTCTACGCCGGGGATGGCTTCTATTGCGAGTGCGCATTCTGCTGCGATGTCGCCGCAGATGAGATGTATCTGTTTCTTAAGGATGCGTTTGTTGTTCATTTGTCTGTAATATTATTGTTTTAAGTGATTGATACGTAGCTGGAATGGTATGCGGCTGAACGTTGCGGTGCTGCGGTCGTGCCGGTGGAGCCTCCTGACGTGCGAGCGACGGGATGGCGCGGTTGATCACATCGCGGCATTTCGAGGCGTCGGCGGTAGCCATGAATATTCCATGTTCTCCGGGTTGCAGTGAGCGGCAGAGGGCGGTGTACGCGCATGCCGCATGCGGGTCGGTAACGTAGCCGTACTTATTATAAACGTCGGAGATGGCTTGAAGTATCTCTTCGTCTGAAATTGAGTATGCGGTCAGCGCCACAGGATCGGGAGGGATCAGCTCGGCTACACGCGGCAGATTCGCCGGTGCGGAGGTGTCCATCGCATTGGCATGTGTGGCTACCTCTGGACGTTTTTCGAGTATGCCGGTGGTGAGATAGCGCGTGAAGGCATCGTTGGCGTTTGTCGCGGCAACGATACGCTTTAGCGGCAGCCCCATTCTGCGTGCAAGCAGCGCGGCAGCGAGATTGCCAAGGTTGCCCGACGGGACGGCGACCACGATCTGGTCAGGGTCGGCGCCCGCTTCGACCATGCGGGCGAAAGCGTTGAAGAAATGGAACGTCTGCGGCAGGAAGCGTGCTATGTTTATGGAATTGGCGGTAATTGTGCGCACATGCCCTGCGAGATCTGGATCAAGTGTTGCGTTGCGTGCGAGGGCGAGGCAGTCGTCGAACGATCCGCGCACTTCGACCGGTGTGACATCCGGTCCCAAAGATACGAAACTCTGCCTCTGCTGATATGTGAGTCGTCCTTTCGGGTAAAGTATGGTGACGTGTACGCCGGGCAGCGAGTGGAACGCTGATGCGACGGCACTGCCGGCGTCGCCCGAGGTCGCTGCTATGATGTTTACAGGAGTGGCGTTGTTGCCGCGGATTGTGCGGAGTAGGCTCGCCATGAACTGTGCGCCGATATCCTTCACCGATTTTGTCGGTCCGTGGAAAAGCTCCATGGTAGCGATATGCGTGCCGTCGAGTTGCAGCATTGGCATCGGGAACGACAAGGCACTGTTGACTATCGCGCGCACAGTCTCCGGCTCGAAGTCTTCGGCGAGAAATGTATTGGCTACGACGTAGGCTATATCGGTAGCCGGCATCTCGGCTATGTTGCGGAAAAAAGGTATGGGCAGCGGTATTATCTCCTGCGGGAGATACAGACCGCCGTCGGGGGCAATTCCTCTCTCGATTGCCTGGCTGAGAGTGGCTGCCGGCGCTTCGTGGTTTGTTGAGTAGAATCGCATGATTGTTGTCGATAGTAGATTTATAGTGATTCGGCTTCCATTACGGCAAGTTCCCACATACTCATGGCATTCTCCAGTGACCGCGTGAGTGCGGCATGGGTAGTGTAGAGTTCCGTGTCGGTCTCTCCGTTGTTCAGTCTGGTCTCGATCTCTTTTACCTGTTCCTCTATTTTGCTGACCTCCGCTTCGGCATCAGCCACTTTTTTGCGAGCCTTGCGGATGAGCTTCTCGCGCTCTTTCTGCTCGGCATAGCTCAGGCGGCGCTGCTGAGGTTCAGCAGCATTGTCGGCTGCGGTGTCGGTTTTATCACTTTTCTTATCCTGCTGGCTCTCCTGCGTGGCTGTCGATTTAGTATCGGGAGTGCGTGAGCGTTCAAGCTCGGCAAGGGAGTCGATTTTCTTCTTCTCGAGAAACTCGTAGATGCCTCCGAGGCATTCGCGCACTTTTCCTCCTCCGAACTCATAGACTTTCTCGACAAGACCATCGAGAAACTCACGGTCGTGGCTGACGAGGATGACCGTGCCGTCGAAATCGCGGATAGCCTGCTTGAGCACATCCTTTGTCGCCATATCAAGATGGTTGGTCGGCTCGTCGAGAATGAGCAGGTTGACAGGTTGCAGGAGCAGACGTATCATTGCCAACCGGGTCTTCTCGCCCCCCGACAGCACGCGCACCATCTTGTCAGAAGCCTCTCCGCCAAACATGAATGCGCCCAGTATGTCGCGTATCTTCAGACGGATCTCTCCGATGGCGGCGCGGTCGATGGTGTCGAAGACCGTAATGTCGCCGTCGAGCAGCTGAGCCTGGTTCTGGGCGAAGTATCCGATCTTGACGTTATGTCCGATCTTGAGTGTGCCTGTAAACGGGATCTCGCCCATGATACATTTGACGAGTGTAGATTTGCCCTCGCCGTTCTTTCCCACGAAAGCTACTTTCTCACCGCGTTTTATCGTGAACGTCGCGCCATCGAATACCTGATGATCGCCGTAGGCTTTGCCCACTCCGTCGGCTATTATCGGATAATCTCCCGATCGTGGAGCCGGCGGAAACCGGAGGTTCAGGTGTGAAGTATCGACCTCGTCGACCTCTATACGTTCCAGTTTCGCAAGCTGCTTTATGCGGCTTTGCACCTGCACGCTTTTGGTGGCTTTGTAGCGGAAACGTTCGATAAACTCCTCCGTATCCTGTATCTGTTTCTGCTGATTCCGGTAGGCGCGCATCTGCTGTTCGAGGCGCTCGGCACGCAGAGCCACATATTTTGTGTAGCTTACGGCATAATCATTGATCTTGCCAAGCGATATTTCTATGGTGCGGTTGGTGACGTTGTCGAGAAACGCGCGGTCGTGGCTGACGAGCAGCACTGCGTTGGCTTTCGATATGAGGAAATTCTCAAGCCACTGTATCGACTCTATGTCGAGGTGGTTGGTGGGCTCGTCGAGCAGCAGCAGGTCGGGGTGGGTGAGCAGCAGTTTGGCAAGTTCGACACGCATTCGCCAGCCGCCGGAGAATTCCAATGTCGGGCGGTTGAAATCACCGCGTGTGAAGCCGAGTCCGAGCAGTGTCTTCTCCATTTCCGCCTCATGATTCTCGGTCTCCTCAATCGCTATGCGCTCGGTCAGCTGTGTCATGCTGTCGATCAGCTGTTGGTAGGAGTCTGATTCATAGTCTGTCCGCTCGGCAAGCTGTGTGTTCATTTCGTCAAGCTGACGGTGCATCTCCTCAATGTGGGCAAACGCCTTGCGCACCTCCTCCACGAGCGTTACGGTGTCCGACGTCTGCATCTGCTGTGGCAGATATCCGATCGTTATATCCTGTGGCACCGAGACATGTCCCGACGTGGGCTTCTGCAACCCTGCTATTATCTTAAGCATGGTCGATTTACCTGCGCCGTTTTTCCCGACAAGGGCTATCTTGTCCTTGCGGTTGATGACGTAAGATATGTCGTCGAGGAGCGGGCGGGCGCTGAATTCAACGCAGAGATTCTGAATGGATACCATAAGCCGGGCAGATTGTATGCGGGAGGTACGGTGTGGGTTGTGTCAGTGTTTGCTGGTGATGGTTCAGAGGAGGGTTATCTTGCCGAAAAATTCCGGGCGGTGGAAGTCGGGAGCGGGAGTGTCGATCGGCGACCACGACAGGAAGTGGGGAACAGTCGTGAGATCCGCGCACTTGTAGAAGTTGCCGTGAAGTGTCACCGGTTGTCCGGGTGTATACTCTACGCCGATCAGTGACAGCGGGATCGCTACGGTCAGGTTCCATGAGAATATTCCCTCAAGTTCCTCGAAGGGACGTGTGCCGCACGATGGCAGCCGACGTATGGAGTCGATCTGCTCGTCGGTGAGCAATTTCGCCGAGTGGCGGTCGTTGCGGAGCCCTACGTGTGTGGTGCCGATGCAGTTGAACTCGAAATTATAATATGGGCGCACGCCATCAGGGGCTACGAAAAACTCCACGCATGAATCCTGATAGACGTCAGAGTTGTTCTTGTCGTGAACCGCACGCAGGTAGTTGCAGCGCACAAAGAAGTCGATATATATCGCAGTCCCCGAATGGGCTATGTTGAATGCTGTCAGCGGGGCGTATGGGTATTCCTCTTTCCAGTTGATGCAGCTTACGGTCTGGTGTTCGCCAAGCTCGTCGAGAGTGGCTGTCACCTTGTCGAGGGGCATGCCGTCAAGCTGAGGCAGATACGGTACATTCAATGTCTTTGGAGTAGTCATGATGGATTAGTTTGTAAGGGGTTCAGGTAAGATTCTTTATGCTCAGCACGACTCCGGCTGTAGCCATGGCGAGAAGTATGATTGCGATTATACGGTTCACGAGCCACAGCGAGCGCACATTGAAGTGGGCGCGGAGCTTGTTGACCGAATATGTCACTGCAAACCACCATGCTGCCGCGCCTCCTATTATGGCGAGATAGCCGGCTATGTAGTGGTAGAAGCGATACGTGGTGTCGAGAAAGTTGAAGCGTGCGAACAGTCCGATGATGAACAGCAGTATCAGCGGGTTGGAGAACGTCAGAAGGAAACCGGTAGCGAAATCGCGCCACGGACTGTTGGCTGTCGGTACCGGGGTGGAGAGCTTGCGTGACGGGTTGGTGCGGAACAGGTATATGCCGTATAGCATCAGCACCACACTGCCCACAAGCTGCAGCATGTTCTGGTTGTTCTGTATGAAGTCTGTGACGAACGACAGTCCTAGTCCAGTCAGCAGACAGTATATGAAATCGGAAAGCGTCGCGCCGATACCCGTAAAGAAAGCGGGCGCCCTCCCTTTGATGAGAGTGCGCTGAATCACGAGCATCCCTATGGGACCCATAGGAGCGGAGATCAGTGCTCCGATAAGTAGTCCGGTCAGAATTATGTAGACGAGACTTTGCATTTGACTGCAAAGTTACTAATCAGGCTGTCAAGTTGCAACCGAATGGTGGTAAAAAGTATGAACGTGTGTCGTGAAACAAATGTTAATTGATTCCGATGCTTCAATCATTGCACAATATCCTGCCATCCGTGCATCAATCAGACCGGTTGGCAGCCTGCGGTCAGTAATTGTGGTGTGAGCGCCGCGCGGCATCTATGCGTAGCAGTATGAAGAGCAGGATGGTGAAGCTCCAGAGCGATGATCCGCCGTAACTGAAGAATGGCAACGGAATGCCTATCACGGGGCATAATCCGATGACCATGCCTATGTTGACGGCTATATGGAATATCAGATAGGAGGCAACCGAGTAGGCATATACGCGCGCGAATGTGGTGGGTTGCCGCTCGGCGATATGCATTATGCGGAGTATCATTGCAAGAAACAGCAGCAACACCGCCGTCGATCCAACGAATCCTTTCTCCTCACCTATCGTGCAGAATATGAAGTCGGTGTGCTGCTCCGGCACATACTTCAATTTCGTTTGGGTGCCGTTTAGATACCCTTTGCCGGTGAATCCTCCCGATCCTATGGCTATCTTGCTCTGATTTACGTTGTAACCGGCATTCAGAAGATCCTCCTCAAGACCGAGCGTCACCTTGATGCGTTGCTGCTGATGTGGTTGCAGCACGGATGTGAAGGCATAGTTGACCGAGAATAGAAACGCTATAGAGAGCACGGCGGCGCATGAAGTCACCACCAGTTTGTGAGCCGATCCCTTTATGGCATTGAGCAGCATGTAGATGCAGGCTATGCCGATAGTCACGCCGAAGTATACCGTTCCGTTGACTGTGTAGCCGCAGAAATGGCTCACGGTGGCAATCAGTGCCGTCCCGGCAAACCATATCATGACATTGCGTGCCAGGAGCATCCGGCGGGCATAGAACAGGAGCATAGCCACTATGAGTCCCATGACAATCATGTACACGAGCGCCTGTCCCAACGGTATTCCCATGAGTAGTGGCGTCGAGTATTTGATCGCCAGTACGAATATCACCACCGCGAGAAGCGCGGCAAGCAGCGTGAGTCCCGACATACCTTCGCGGTATAGAACGAAGAAAAGAGCCAGATAGGCAAGTGCTGAACCGGTCTCTTTCTGGGCGAGAATCAGGATTATGGGAATGATGATAATGGCAAGCGCACGAAGGTAGTTGCTCACAGAGTCGTTTAGCTTGAAACCGTATGCCGAAAACAGCTTGGCAAGTGCCAGTGCTGTGGCGAATTTGCCGAATTCCGCCGGTTGGAAACGCAACGGACCGAACACGAGCCACGACCGCGAGCCTTTGATGTCGGGAGCCACGAATATCGTGACTACCATTATGATAAGCACCGCCACATAGACCGGAAACGCATACGTCTCATACATCCGTGCGTCGATAAGCAGCAGCATCAGGGCGAGTCCGAGGGCAAAAAATATCCACCGCACCTGCTTGCCTGAGAACTCATCGAAATCCAGTATGTTGGCGTTGTCGAAATCATAGCTCGCGGCATACACGCTGAACACTCCTGCTATAACGAGCAGAAGGTAGATCACTACCGTGAACCAGTCCACATAGCGGAAATATGAGTTACCACTTTTTGACTCCACTGTAGATGATGGTGTTTGATGTTAGCATTCTCTCCTCCAGGTACTTTCTGTTGTCGGCTATACGTCCTTTGAGGTATTTCTCTATGACGAGGCTTCCGATAGGTACGCCGTAGGTGGCACCGTAACCTGCATTTTCCACGTAGACGCACACTGCAATCTTGGGGTCATTGTACGGAGCGAATCCGATAAACGCCGAGTGGTCTTTTCCGTGGGGATTCTGTGCAGTTCCGGTTTTTCCGGCGACCTCGATGTCGGGCAGGTTGGCAAGGTGACAGGTGCCACCGGTGACAGCCATGCGCATACCCTCAGCCACGCTCATGAAATGTTCGCGGCGGATGTCAGGTGTGTGACGCTCGACAGTTTCTGCCGGCATCACCGTGTCTTCAATCTCTTTCACCACATGTGGCGTAATGAACCAACCGCGGTTGGCTATGGTGGCGCACAGGTTGGCGATTTGCAGGGGGGTGGCAAGTATCTCGCCTTGACCGATCGCTACAGATATTATGGTGTTGGCGCTCCATCGGTTCTCGCCGTATACTTTGTTGTAGAATGCGGCGTTAGGTATGAATCCGCGGCTCTCGCCGGGCAGATCCACTCCGAGACGGTAGCCATATCCCAGCTCAACGAGGTGCCGTTTCCACACCTCGAATGCCTCGGCTGCCGAACCGTACTTCGACCGGCGGTTGTCGATCATTCCCTTCAGACCCCAGCAGAAGTATGCGTTGCAAGATGTCTGCAGGGCGGGAAGCAAAGGCAGTGGCGATCCGTGCCCATGGCATCCCACCTTGAGTCCTCCGTTGATGAATCCATGGTAGCAAGGATATGTCGTTGTGGGCTGTATGATGTTCTCTTCGAGAAGTATTAGTCCGTTTGCAGGTTTGAATGTCGATCCCGGAGGATAGGCACCCATCAGAGCGCGGTCGAAGAGCGGCTTTAGCTTGTCGGCTACAAGTGTCTTGTAGTTTTCACCTCGTTTTCTGCCCACGAGCAGTGATGGATCATAGGTCGGGGAGGATACAAGTGCAAGGATCTCGCCTGTCGACGGCTCTATGGCGACCACGGCACCGATCTTGTTCACCATGAGCGACTCGGCATATTGCTGAAGCTCTATGTCGATGCTCATCTTGAGGTTTCGTCCGGAGATTGCAGGGCGGTCGTGTGCTCCGTTCTCATAGCGTCCCTGGATCTGACCGCGGGCATCGCGGATAAGTATTTCCGCTCCTTTCTGACCGCGGAGGTAAGGTTCGTAGCTGCGCTCTATCCCGAGGTCGCCTGTATAGTCGCCCGAAGCGTAATATGGATCGCGGTCAATGTCGGTCTTCGATACCTCGCGGATATTGCCGAGCACGTTGGCGGCGGCTGTGTAGCCATACTCACGCAGAATACGTTTCTGTATGAAGAATCCGGGATAACGGTACATTTTCTCCTGAAGGCGTCCGTAATCCTCAGCCGAGAGATGCGTGATGAGCTTCTGTGGAGTATACGATGAATAGCCGGGATTCAACCTCCGGTCTTTCATGTCGGCAAAGCGCTTGCGCAGCTGTTCGGGCGTGATGTCGATGGTTCGGCAGAAGTCAAGGGTGTCAAACGGCGTAACATCGCGCGGGATCATCATAACATCGTATGCCGGCTGATTGTATACCACCACCTTGCCGTTGCGGTCATATATTATGCCTCGCGACGGATAGATGGCTTTTTTCAGGAATGCGTTGGAATCGGCGCTGTCTTTGTAGCGCGAATCCATAACCTGTAGGTTGAAAAGCCTGACTATATATATCGCGACGATTATGATGATGAACGAGGCGATCACATATTTCCGCTTCTCCAGCTTATAGTCTTTTCGCATGTTGAGGTGTGGTGAGAGTGTCGGCTGCCATTATAAGCCCCCATGTGAGTATTGTGGAGCAGATAATCTTCAGCAACAGTTTGAGCGGATTGAACAGTGAGAACGCTTCGACGGTGAAAATCAAAGTGGTGAATACGACAGTGAACGTGAGTGCGTACTTAGCGAATACCGGTAGCCCGAAAGAGCGGATGGACGGCACCGGATCGGCGATATCCTCCTCGCGCGGCAGATAAAGCTTGAGTATAGGCTTGCGCAGTGCGCATGTCACGGTGGCAACAAGTGAGTTCAATCCAGGGGTGTCGGCGAAAACATCGACAAGCAGTCCGGTCACGAAAGCTATCGTCAGCACCAGGTTCAGATTGGTTTTCAGCGGCAGACGCAGAAATATGTAGATGTAGACCAGTGGCGTCGCTACTCCCCACAGACTTATGCGGTTGAACACCAGCACCTGGAGCAGTATCAGCACTATTGCTGTTATAGCCGATTGGATAATGATGCGGTTCATAAGCCAAATTTGGATTCGGTTTTGATGTCGCGTTCCACCTCATGCAGCTCATCGCGCATGTGGTCATCGACGATGCGTACGGTGCCGAGTGTCGTGAAGTCGGTGAAAAGTTCCACACGCAGGGTGAAGAAATTCTCGTCATTGTCGCGAAGTGACTTGATAACCCTTCCTACAGGCACACCCTCCGGGAAAACCGTGGAGTAGCCGCTTGTGATAATAGTGTCGCCGACTTCAAAAACCGCATGTCGCGGAAGTTCCTCCAGAAGTGCTTCTGAGGGATTCTTGCCATCCCACACGAGCGATCCCACATGGTCGTAACCCTTCACCTTGCATGATAGCCGCAGGTGGCTGTTCAGAAGCGATATTACCCGTGCGGAATGTGGTCCGGTAACATTCACGATGCCGACAATGCCGTTCTGGTCAATGACACCCATCTCCGGGTGCACCCCGTCGAGCTCGCCTTTGTCGAGTGTGACGTAGTTGTACGGCCGGTTGACGGAGTTGTTGATCACATGCGCTACAATGAAGCTATACCGTGCAAGTGCGGAGTCGATCTCCTGATGTGCCACATAGTCGCTGTCGCGGTATTGACGGAGCTGCCTCTTAAGCTCGAGAACCTCTATCTCCAGGTCGATGCACCGCCGCTGCAGGTCGTTGTTGACATCGCGCAGGTGGAAATAGCCGGTCACGGAACTTGCTGCACCGTAGGTCGTCGCGGCTACGCTGTTTGCCGATGTCAGGTAGACATGCTGCTGGTATGGGTTGTTGCGGAACAGCAGCATGCAGCTCAGAGCCACATACACTATCAGCAACATCCACGGACTGTAGCGGAGGATGAAGTTGATGAGGTTTCTCACGTCAGGTCAATGCGCGTGCGGGCGTCGGATCAGCGGATGAGGAATGAGAATTTGTCGATGTTCTTCAAGGCTACGCCGGTACCCTTAGCCACTGCGAGCAGCGGATCCTCGGCTATGTGGAACTGGATGCCGATCTTGTCGGTCAGACGTTTGTCAAGTCCGCGCAGCAGTGCGCCACCCCCTGCAAGGTAGATTCCGTTCTTCACTATGTCGGCGTAGAGTTCGGGGGGAGTCTGCTCAAGCGCGGCGAGCACGGCAGCCTCTATCTTGCTCACAGATTTCTCTATGCAGTGCGATATCTCCTGATATGAAACGGCTACCTCCATAGGAAGTGCGGTCATCTGGTTGGGACCGTGCACGATGTAATCTTCCGGCGGATTCTCAAGTTCTGTAAGTGCTGAGCCGACGTTGATCTTGATAAGCTCGGCAGTGCGTTCGCCCACGCGCACATTGTGCACGCGGCGCATGTGCTCCTGTATGTTGTCGGTCAGGTCGTCGCCGGCTATCTTGATGCTCTTGTTGGATACAATGCCTCCGAGCGAGATTACGGCGATCTCTGTCGTACCGCCGCCAATGTCGACGATCATGTTGCCTTCAGGCGCAACCACATCCAGTCCGATACCGAGGGCGGCAGCCATTGGCTCGTAAAGCATGTAGACGTCACGGCCGCCGGCATGTTCCGAAGAGTCGCGCACGGCACGGATCTCTACGTCGGTCGATCCGGAGGGGATGCCGAGCACCATGCGCATTGACGGGCTGAACCAGCGGCTTTTGGCGCTTGCTTTCTCAACGAATCCGCGGATCATCATCTCGGCGGCGTTGAAGTCGGCTATGACGCCCTCGCGGAGCGGACGTATGGTGCGTATATTGTCATTCTCACGACCCTGCATCATCTGTGCCTCGGTGCCCACGGTCAGGAGTTTGCCTGTGCGCACTTCGATAGCTACGATGGAAGGCTCGTTGATTACGATCTTATCGTTGTGTATTATGATTGTATTGGCTGTCCCGAGATCGATTGCGATCTCTTTGGTCAATGAAAAAAGTCCCATTTCGTGTGGTGTTAAATATGTGTGGGAAAATCTTGCTGCGTGTCAGGGATTACGGACACACTCTTAATGTTTGAAGTGGCGTATGCCGGTGGTGACCATAGCCACGCCGTGTGCGTTACAGTAGTCCACACTCTCCTGATCACGGATAGAGCCGCCGGGCTGGATCACGGCGGTGATGCCTGCCTGGTTGGCTATCTCCACGCAGTCGCCGAAGGGGAAGAATGCATCGGATGCCATGACGGCGCCACGGAGATCGAATCCGAATGAGAGAGCCTTGGCGATAGCCTGCTTGAGGGCGTCGACACGCGATGTCTGACCGATGCCGCTTGCCACAAGCTGTGAGCCTTTGGCGAGAACGATGGCATTGCTCTTGCTGTGCTTCACGATTTTGTTGGCGAAGAGCAGATCGGCAACCTGCTCGTCGGTGGGTTTCTCGACGGTTGCGGGTGTGAGATCGGCTGCGGTCTCGGTATGGAGGTCGCGCTCCTGACGCAGAGCGCCGTTGAGTATCGAGCGGTACTGCACGGTAGTGTCGAGCGGGTAGCGCTGGATCAGGATTATGCGGTTTTTCTTTTTTGTGAGTATTGCAAGCGCGCCTTCGCTGTAGGAGGGGGCGATTATAACCTCGAAGAATATCTTGTCGATCTCAGCGGCGGTGTCGGCATCAATCTCGCGGTTGGCGATCAGAACGCCGCCGAAGGCTGAAACGGGGTCGCCTGCAAGTGCGTCGGTCCAAGCCTGGAGCATGGTCGGGCGTGTAGCGACACCGCATGCGTTGTTGTGCTTGAGGATGGCTAATGTCGGATCGTTGAATTCGGCGATAAGGCTGACGGCTGCGTCTATGTCGAGCAGATTGTTGTATGAGATCTCCTTGCCGTGTATCTGGTTGAGAAGATCGTCGAAATCACCGTAGAAAGTGCCTTTCTGGTGGGGATTCTCACCGTAGCGCATCTTCTTGTGACCGTCGACGGCTATGCGGAGATAGTCGGGTGTTTCACCGGCAAAGTAGTTGTAGATGTCGGAATCATAGCCCGATGATACTGCGAATGCCTCGGCTGCGAAGAAGCGGCGTTCGGCGAGAGTGGTCTGTGCTCCGTTTTGGCTCAGCAGTTCGGCAAGGGGTGCATACTGCGCTTTCGATGCCACGATCACCACGTCATTGAAGTTCTTTGCTGCTGCACGGATGAGAGAGATGCCGCCTATGTCGATCTTCTCGATGATATCTTCGGGCGATGCTCCTGATTTCACGGTGTCGGCGAAGGGATATAGATCCACGATCACCAGGTCAATGTCAGGAATCTCGTACTGTGCAGTCTGCTGGCGGTCCTGCTCGTTGTCGCGGCGGTTGAGGATGCCTCCGAACACTTTCGGGTGAAGGGTTTTCACACGCCCTCCAAGGATTGAGGGATAGGCAGTCAGATCCTCGACGGCATCGCAGGGATAGCCAAGCTGTTCGATAAACTGGCGTGTGCCGCCGGTCGAGAGGAATTTCACGCCTGAAGCGTGGAGCATGGAAAGTATATTGTCAAGTCCGTCCTTATGGTAAACGGATACTAACGCTGTGCGGATTTTTCTGATATCTGCCATTTTATGTGTGTAAAATATGTGATCACTCTATTTGAGCTGCAAAGTTACAAAATGAATTTGAAAAACCACAGCCTCACGGTGCGGTAAATTGTTGCTAAAGCGGCTGTAATGGTGAAAAAAGTGGTGGACGACGGTTTTCGGTCAGTTGTAGGCGCCGAGCGCGCGTCCGGCGATACCGTACCGGTCGGTGCGCGTGGCTGTCGCCTGATCGCGTGCGGGTGAGGCGGGGTCAAGCCGGAAGTCCATCAGATAGTTCTCAAGATCAAGCATGAACATTGGATCTTTTCCCCATAGGCATGATGTGAATTGCTGGTCGTCTGTTCCCGTTGTGCCGAAAAGGCATTTCTCAAATCTTACATTGGGTAGTGCCTCGTCGGCTATCTCCGCTTCTGATCCATCGCCGTGGATTATGCTTTCTGTCACTTTTGCCGATGAATTTTCATCAATGCTTAATGCCGCTCCGGTAGGCAATGCGAACAGATAATGGTTTGACAGTGTGCATCGGTCTATCGTGGCTTTAGAGTCAGTCAGGCTTATCAATGAACCGGCAGCATTGGTAAACTCTGTGCCTGTGGCTGTGAGTGTCGAGGAGTTGGCACTTATAAGCGTTGCGGCACTGTTGGTCACACGGCAATTGTCGAGATTCAAGGCACTGCCGGATAGCATATTGATCCCATCGGAGGTGTTCTGTATTGAGATGTGAGATAATGTGTTGTCGGCTGACATCTCTCCGATAGTCACGCCATGCCATTGTGAGGACATGACATCGAACGGTACACCCTTTATAACGTCCGACAGGCGGTCGCCGCGCAGCGTAACTTCTCTATCCGGCTCTCCACGAAAATCGATTGAACCATCGACGCTCATTGATGCTGCGTCATGAAAGTAGATTGTGGCGCCGGGGTTTGCCGTTAGTTTAACACCTGCTGCAATAGTCAGGTTTCCGAACACACGCACTACGGCATCTTCCGGCAGTTCGATGTCGGCGGTGATTGTATGGTCGCGCCATACGGTAGGGATAAGTGTCGACGCTTTTACCGGCAGTGTGAGGGTCACTCCGTTGGCGATGACTTCGATGTTGGCTGAGAATGCGCCGGTTGGTGTCGCTTCGGCAAGGATATAGATAGAGTCTCCACCGCGTATTTCTACGCCGGAAAATTCCGTGCCGGAACGTCCGTCGACATTGATGCTTAACGTGCCTCCTTTGCAGTCAGTGACAGATACTTTCTCCAGTATCACGCTTTTGTCAGCGTGGTTTTGGAGCGTCGTTATCGCTGTGGGCGATGCCTCGTCAGCCCAAAGTGTGCCGAGGTCAAGTGTGTCGGATGAAAATGTCGGGGCATCCGAGGGCGACGTCGTTATGCCGTCAGAGATGCAGCCTGTCAGCGCAAGCACGGCGGCAAGTAATATTATGATCTTTTGCAAAGTCCGGAATATTTGTGTGTAGAGTTGTGAATCCATAGTCTGAAACGTGTTCTGCCGCTGTTTTATTGCACCGTGCGCTATTTTGTAATACATTCGACTGAACAAAATCAACCCAAAATGATTATAATATATGTGAACATCATTTAAAAACTATAACGATATGATTAAGAAACTTTTTTCCACCATGCTGCTTGCTGCTGTGCTGGTAATGGGCATGAGTTCCTGCGGCTCGGAGGATAAGGAGCAACAGCGTGTCTGCAAGGAGATTTCGGAAGCTATGACAGCACAGAAATTTGACAAGGTGACTGAGCTTTGCGGATCACTCTACGAACGTCTCCCTGAATGCTCTGTGAAGACTCTCGGTGATCTTACAATGAGTTATATAACACTTTCTGCCGTAGGTATAGCCAACAGTAATGAGGATCAGGTTGTCGATTGCATGCGTCATGCCGTAGATTGCTATGATGAGGCTATGAAGAAAGATCCTAACGCCGCAAAGAAGCTTTGGGACGAGATGGCATCGAAGAAAAACGAGCAGGGTCTATCCATCAATCCCACAGAGATTGTGGAGATCTTCCGCCAACAGCTTTCGGCGTATGATGCTGCTACAGCCGCTGCCGACAGCATTCAGCCTTCGGCTGAGTCTGAACTGGCAAGTGAGACAGCTCTTGAGGTAACCGAAGCTGTAAGTCAGGACTGAACAACTATCCATATAAACAAGATTGGTGCGCTGCAATTGGCGTACCAATCTTGTTTTATATTATACAATCTTGTTTTATATTATAATTGAGTGAAACGGCGGTGACCCAGAAGATAGTTGTGGTGGAGAATGCTCAACGGGCGATTTGTGCCTGTCCGGAGCATGTCGGGTGCGTCATCTGGTGCGGTAGCCATATCCTTGCGCATGCGTGCGAAATCATGGTGCGCACACACTATCGCACCGGCATGTCGCCATTTAAATGTCGCGATGAATCTTGCCCAGGCGAGCGTGTCGAGGAGCCTACGGACAATAAGTCTTTTTTTTGCTATGCGCCGCGGAAGATTGCGGTGCATCATCAGCAGGTTGTTGCGGAAGTTGAGATACGTCTTCTTCGGGTCTGATGCGTCTAGGCTCGCGCCGCCGAGATGGCTTACGGTACTATTTGTCACAGTGGCAATCTTGAAACCGGCGAGCTGCATGCGCCAGCACAGATCGATCTCCTCCATGTGGGCGAAGAATGCCGGTTCAAGCCCTCCGAGTTTCAGATACAGTTCTGTCCGCACCATCATCGCGGCGCCTGATGCCCAGAATGAGGGGAGTGGGGCGGGGGAGTCGTATTGTCCGTTGTCTTGCTCCAAGCTGTCGAATATGCGTCCGCGGCAATATGGATATCCATGGCGGTCAAGGAATCCTCCGGCGGCTCCCGCATATTCAAATCTGCCCGGTTTACGCACTGAGTGAATCTTCGGTTGGCAGGCTCCAAGCTTCGGATCAGCCTCCATCGCAGCTACGAGAGGAGCTATCCACCCCTCGTGAGGCATAGCATCGGAGTTGAGCAACACAGTATATCGGTAGCCGCTATGCTGCAGTGCAAGATTGTAGCCTTCGGCAAATCCGTGGTTTTTTACGAAACGCAGCACATTTACTTCCGGGAATTCATTGCTGAGAACCGCAAGTGAGTCATCAGTACTTCCATTGTCGGCAACTATTATATCGGCGACATCACGTGGCGTGTTGGCGATTACGTAGGGCAGGAAGCGGCGCAGCAGCTCTGATCCGTTCCAGTTAAGTATTATGACGGCTGTCTGCGGCTTCATGACGGCATGTTTGTATCGTTCACAGGCACGGCGCGGAACAGTGCCGGCTCATCGTCTGTGTCAACAGTATCGAGCGACTCAAGGCGACATGCTATTATGCTGTTCGGTTCCGCAGCTGTGGTTAGCACGCATTTCAGATAGTTGTCGGTGAATCCGTGCATAGCGCCATCCTTGTTTACGGCATGTTCGACAAGCACCGGACGTATTGTACCTGCAAATTCCGCAGCAAAACGTGTGAGTTTATCTTCCGACAGCGCTATCATTGTGCGGGCGCGGCGATGACGCTCGCCGGGATCGACTACGGGCTTGATCTCAAGGGCGCGAGTGCCCGGACGTTCCGAATAAGGGAATACGTGCAGACGGCTTATAGGGAGTGATTCAACAAACAGTCTTGACTCCTCGAACCTTTCTACCGTCTCTCCGCGCGGACCCACTATAAGATCCACTCCTATAAAGGCATGTGGCATAAGGCTGCGTATCGTCTCGATACGCTCTCGGAACAACCGGGTGTCATAGTGGCGGTGCATGAGCCGGAGCACTTCGTCCGATCCTGATTGCAGCGGGATATGGAAATGTGGCATAAACCGTCGTGATGATGCCACAAAGCGTATTATCTCATCTGTGAGCAGATTCGGTTCGATTGAGGATATCCGGTAGCGTTCGATTCCATCCACATTGTCAAGTTCGCGGATTAGGTCAAGAAATGTATCGCTCCTGCCTTTGCCGAAGTCACCTATGTTGACACCTGTTATGACAATCTCACGTGCACCCTCGGCGGCTGCACTACGTGCCTGTGCCACAAGGTCGTCTATGCTGCCGGAACGGCTTCGCCCGCGTGCCATCGGTATTGTGCAGTATGTGCAGAAATAGTCGCATCCGTCCTGCACCTTCAGCATCCAGCGCGTGCGGTCACCTCGTGAGCATGACGGGGTGAAACTCCGTATGTCGCGCGTCGGTATCACGTCGGTCACCGGCGCCTGCGTCTCAAGCCAGCGGTCAAGATATTCCCCGATGCGCTCTTTGCGGTCATTTCCCGCAATCACCGCTACACCAGGCAGAGCACCTACCTCTTCAGGCTTAAGCTGCGCATAGCATCCGGTCACGATTATTGCTGCCTGTGGATAACGCCGGGCAAAACCGCGAATCGCCTGACGGCATTTCTTGTCGGCAAGCTGGGTCACGCTACAGGTGTTCACCACGATGATGTCGGGCGTCTCGCCATGCGATGCTCTCAGGATCCCGCGTTCAGCCAACAGTGTGGCGACTGTGGATGTCTCGGCAAAATTCAACTTGCAGCCGAAGGTATGGAACAGCGCTTTGCGCGCCGAAAAAACGCCCGTGTCAATCATGCCGCAAAGTTACGATTTTTTTCGCAGCCTGCCGCACGACGCTGTTGCATCGGCTCAATGTCGGCGGTTGTGACCCTTCTGCACCAGATCCGTGACGTAATTTGTCAGATATACGGTGAACAGCGGGAATATTATCATTCCAGACACAGGAAGTATCACGGCTACGATTTTGCCGGCAACAGTGACCGGCTCGACGTTACAACCTACTGTCGACATATTCATAGCCGACCACCATAGTGCAGTCCAGTAAGTGTTTACCTGCGGATTAACCCCTTGTTCGCGCTGGAAGAATATAAGTGAACAGAAATAGGCTACGAGCAGCATTATAACAAGGTATGACATGAACAGGCTCGTGACGGCGTTCGATGACAGATAGCCTATCACGATAGCAAGTGCGAGCGCGCCGCGTGCCAGCGGGATGAAGCGGATGAAGTAGAGCGCATCAGGCGACAGAGTGATGTCGAGCTGATTGATGATGTTCAGATATGGTATTGACAACAGCAGGAATACGAATCGATGCCGGAAAAACCGCCAACGGTCGTCGGCATAGTAGAGGCCTACGAAGAAATCAGTGACGAAGAACACACACACCCATAGCTGGAAAGTCATATATGGATGGCTGTTCAGGAAATCGATCTTCTTGAATGTGTCGAGTGATATCCATACAATCAGGATTACCGAAGCCACAAGTACAAGCAGATTGAGCACGCCTGTCACCAAGCCGCGGTGATTCTTGCCCGCAGGTGGAGGGACGATGATTTCCGGATGTGGAGCGTTCGGGTCGTCAGCTATTGATGCTGGGGGAGCTTCCTGTGCCACTGACTGTTGCGACGCCTCCTGCCATAATGATTCCTGTGATGATTTACCGCTTGGCATAATGAATATCAAATTTATTGATATTTTAACATCCCTCCCCGCCAAATGGTTCGCCTCATCCCCCGTAGAACCCCCCTCCGGAAATATCGTAGAATCTGTCAAAGAACTCCTTGAGTGATGCAGTCACACGTTTCTTCTTTTCAGCACGCCTGACTCCAGCATTACCAAACAGACCCATCGGGGGAATGATTTCGGCAATCTCGGTGCCCCCCTCCCTTATATTTCCATCACGGAATGACTGCCGCATGAATTCGAGTGTCTTGTCGCGGCGGAGATTTTCAGAAGTTATGATCTCTTCCATCTGACGCTGCTGACTGAGACGCACAAATTCCTGCCATTGGTCGTGAACATCATTTTCTGGTGTGTGGCTCTCGATGAATTCTTCGATAAGTTCTTTCTTGTTGCGCAGATCAGGGGATGCCTCTACCGATTTCATCGCCTTTATGATAATCTCGCGGTCGTGCCTCTCATTGCCGTCCAGTTGACTTACAAGGAACAGAATGTAGTCAATATTTATCTCAATAGACTTCATCAGTTCCATCTCGAAAACAAGGTCATCGTTTATATTGGTTAATTCACCTTTCTTGGGACGGTATTTATCATGTAGTTCATTATAGAAGCCGCGATAGTCAACAAAATCATCATCTGAAATGATGTGATTGTCTGCAAATTCATCGAATGTTACGAGGATATTGTAGGCTCGGAGTATAGTGCCGAATAGCTTTATGAACTCTTTTTCTGCGGTTTCTCCAGGTATCGGAGTACCAAGCGGAAATTTAGTGAGAAGTGCCTCGATGAGCTCTTTCCATCCTGGATGATGTTTGCCCTGCTCATCATCATAGCCGAAGAAATAATCATCGAATGTCTTCAACAGGATTAGTCCGGCGGCATCTTTGTTACCGAAAAGCAGAAGGCAGTCATTGGTGGCTTTTTCGAGATTTCGGAAGCAAACGATATTACCATGGTCTTTGATTGAATTTAGTATTCGGTTTGTGCGCGAATAGGCTTGCAACAATCCATGATAACGCAGGTTTTTGTCAACCCACAGTGTGTTGAGTGTTGTGGCATCGAAGCCGGTAAGGAACATATTCACCACAATGAGCAAATCGACTTCGCGGTTTTTCATGCGAAGCGACAGGTCTTTGTAGTAGTTCTGGAATTTGTCAGCCGATGTGTCGTAGCTTGTGCCGAACATGGCGTTATAGTCTGCTATACACTTTTCAAGAAAGTCGCGGCTCGACTGATCAAGTCCGTCGGTATCTTCAGGTGATTCGTCTTCTGTGTCAACATTAGGCGAATAGCTGAAGATAGTAGCGATTTTAAGCCGCTTGTCAGGAGGTAGAAGCTCGTTTTGCTTTTGCAACTCTGTGTAATATAGCTTGACAAACGGAATGGAGGCGACTGCAAAGATAGAGTTGAATCCTGTAAGCCGTGTTTTGGCTTTAACCTCTTTGACCTTGTTGCGGTCTTTGGCGGTTGCCACTTCGCCTACATTGATCAGTTGCGCGAAAGAGTAGCTGCGTGAATCACGGCGAGTTTTCTGTGCAAAGTGCTCCATGATGTATTTAGACACTAGTGTGATGCGCTCAGGAGCCATCAATGCTCGCTCACGGTCGATGTTGCTCACCTGCTCATCGAGTATTTCATCTTCCTCTCGCATGGTACGGATATAATCAACCTTGAATGGCAATACGTTCTGGTCTCGGATGGCATCGACTATTGTATAGCTATGGAGTTGGTCGCCAAAAGCACCCTCAGTAGTTGTGAATTCGACGTTACGTATTGCTCCGGCATTATCGGGGAATATTGGTGTGCCGGTGAATCCGAACATGTGATATTTCTTGAATTTCTTGGTAATGGCTTTGTGCATGTCGCCAAACTGTGAACGGTGGCATTCATCGAAAATCAAAACAGTGTGTTGACCGTAGATTTTATGCTGCGGATTGCGGGCTATGAAGTTGGAGAGTTTCTGAATGGTTGTGATGATGATTCGGGCATTAGGGTCATCGAGTTGCTTTTTCAGTACTGCGGTCGAACCATTTGAGTTGGCGGCTCCTTTCTCAAAACGGTCATACTCTTTCATTGTCTGATAATCAAGGTCTTTTCGGTCAACCACAAATAGCACCTTGTCTATATCATCGACCCGTGAAGCAAGTCGCGCGGTTTTGAACGAGGTCAGAGTCTTGCCAGAACCGGTTGTGTGCCAGATATAGCCGCCACCCTCACGTTTGCTGTATGTTTTGGCGTTGGTTGAAGTTTTGATTCGTAGCAGTATCTCCTCTGTGGCGGCAATCTGATATGGACGCATCACCAGTAGAAGATTCTCGGAGGTGAATACGCAGTATTTGGTAAGTATGTTGAGTAGAGTATGCTTTGAGAAGAATGTCTGTGTGAAATCCATCAGGTCAAAAACAGGAACATTGCTCTTGGTTGCCCAATAGGAAGTGAATTCAAACGAGTTTGACGTTTGTGTCTTCCCTTTTCCTTTTCCATTCTTCTGATTGGCTTTGCTGACGGCATCACGCGTGGTGTTGCTGTAATACTTTGTCAGGGTTCCGTTGGAGATTATGAATATCTGCACGAATTCATAGAGTCCGCTACCCGACCAGAACGAATCACGTTGATAGCGGTCGATCTGGTTGAAGGCATCCTTTATGCTCACACCACGCCGTTTCAATTCCACGTGAACAAGCGGCAGACCGTTGACAAGGATTGTCACGTCATAGCGATTGTCGTATGCACCCCCTTCTGGCACATACTGGTTGATGACTTGTAGCGAATTGTTGTGGATATCGGCTTTGTCGATAAGCGAGATATTGACAAGAGAGCCGTCAGGGCGGGTCCATGCCTTGATGTTATCCTCCTGGATGGTTTTGGTCTTCTCGATGATACCCATATTTGGGTTACCGATATGCTCAGTGAAGAAATCATTCCATTCTTTATCCTCGAAAACTATACCATTGAGACGTTCAATTTGGCTTCGTAGATTGGTAATCAACTCCTTTTCAGAGGTGACTGTCAGGGGCTCGTATGCCTGGCGGGTGAGGCGATTGATGAAGTCCTGTTCCATCTCCGCTTCACTCTGATATTGCGCTGCGCTATAAAAGCCTGGTTCAAACTCGGCAACTACGGTCGATTCTGGGTTTTCGCTTATAAGATCGTAATTCATCATCATAGTTTTGTTTGAGGATATTAGGGACTTTAATGACCTTAATGACTTTAAAGACCTTAAAAATACTTTAAAGCTATCAGTCAGTACCCCCTTTTCGCTTTTCTAAGTGCTGTCATCCTTTCCGAGAAGCCTCCTTTTTCAAGAAAGTCTTTCTCCAGTTTCTCAAGTTGCTTGAAGAGTAGGTAATCCGCTTGGTTTATCAGGATTATTGCCATATTGGCTATGGTTTCCGGCAGACGGGTCGCGGTAAGTGCCATGAAATAACTTGCTTCATTATGCTCCCGTCCGATTTTCCGCATTGCTTCATATTCCTTGCTGCCTTTCTCCCATTGTCTGTGGTGCCGCGTCTTAAGATAGTCCTCGTAATCTTCCAGTAGTTCTTTAAGGCTTGCTTTGGCGACATTGATTAGTTTGATCTCGGTTTTTGCTGAGGTTGATGATGCCGCACACCCTTCTATGATGTTTTGTTTGCCACTGCGGGCTGCCTGAATCATCTGGTCAACAGTACGGTCTCCTTTTGAAAGAAAGCGTGAGCAAAAGTCAAATGTGATTTGAAATATGACATCCGCTTTCTGATAGCTCAGAAGACGTTTGTAATTTCCGGTGCGCGGTATCAACTCATTCATGCGGAAAGTGCTTTAAACGTAAGCAATTTGTTGCGATAATATTCATATTGCTCCTTGACAGCGGCTATTTCAGCGGGGAGGCCGGTAGTGAGGTCGTTTACCAACGTCTCAAAGCGGTCAAGTATAGCAACTATCTTCCCTTGAAGCTCGATAGGAGGTATAGGGATAATGTATTTGGATAAACTCTTTTCATCGATTCTGGTTACTTTGGTACCAGAAACATTCATGCGTTTATACTGCAAGAACCGATAGGTCTGTAGTTGGTATGCTATGTATTTAGGATTTTGAGAATGGGTGTATATAAAAGAATCCCCACTTATTGCAATTTCCTCTTTACCGAGCCATGCGACAGCTTTGCCGACATCTTCAACATTCTCACTTGTAGTAGCAATGATTAAATCTCCATAATGAGCCTTACGAAGTTTTTTTGCGAACTCTGGGGATACAAAAGATTTGGTGTCAGTAGCGAAAGTGCCATAGTGAGTGTAGATTTGCCCGTAATGGATACAACCTACACCACTATCTATAAAGTCTTTCTTTTGAAGACCATTGCCGCGAATAAATTTGCCAATCTCGCCCATAGCTTTCCAAGTAATTTCGTAACTATGCCCCCCCCAGTTAGTTACGTCTGTAATCTTTTGCTCACCATCGGTCCCGCAGCCGCAGGCGGAGGGATTGAAGGTAAGCAAAAGATTACGATAATATTCATATTGTTCTTTGCGTGCTTGCAGCTCCGCTTGCAGCTCCGCTGCGTAGTCTGCGAAGCAATCGAGAATTTTCACAATTTCCTCCTGTACCTCAATGGGCGGAACGGGAATTGAGAGTTTATTTATTCTTGCTGCAGAAAGGTGTATTACAGTTCCGCTGTGTAATTCGTCTTCGATTGCCTTAAATACGGGACCTAAAAGATGATATAGAAAGCCATTCAAGACAATAGTTTCATTTTTAGAATTAATTTTGCAAACTCGTTGGTTGAGCAATCCGTCACGATCATTCCATTTTTCGAGATTGAAATTACCATCCATTCCAACAAGAATATCACCACGACGAATGATATAATCTTCAGAGTATTCTCCAGTGTAAAATGTGCTCGCTTTAGCGGGCTTAACGTCTCGTATGCGAATCAAGGGGATATGATTACTATCCTCTGTAAATTCTTTTGAGTTGAATGGAAAGCCATATAAAACATTGGCCACATCAATCAACTTAGAATAATCCACCCCATTGGGGCAGAGACGGTTGATTAATTCTTGTAACTTACTCATAATGTTTAGGCTTCAAGTTCTTTGATAATTGCGTCGATTTCGGCGCGGAGTCGGTTTTCGTGCTCGACGATGCGGGCTATGCGGGCGTTCAGTTCTTTGATGTCGGTCTGCGGACGGGTATCCTCGGCTTCGACATAGGAGCTTACTGAGAGGTTGTAGCCGTTTTCGGCTATTGTGGCGTTGTCAACGAGCGCCGAGAAGTGTTTGTTGCGGTCGTTACAGGTAGCGACCCTACTTTTGGCATATTCGGCAACAATAGCTTCAATATTTTCGGGCGAGAGTTTGTTCTTGTTACCTTCATGAATGAACAGTTGTGAAGCATCAATGAAAAGGGTCTTGTTCTCCTTCTTCGATTTTTTCAGCACTATGATGCAGGTAGCGATGGTGACGCCGAAGAAAAGGTTTGGTGGCAACTGAATGACGGTGTCAACGTAGTTGTTGTCAATCAGATACTGGCGTATCTTCTGCTCCTTGCCTCCGCGATAGAGAACGCCGGGAAATTCGACGATGGCGGCAGTGCCCTCAGTTGATAGCCATGAAAGCATGTGCATGGTGAAAGCGAGGTCACTCTTGCTTTTGGGAGCAAGCACACCGGCAGGGGCAAATCGGGGATCGTTGATGAGCAGGGGATTGTCATCGCCCACCCATTTTGTGGAGTAGGGTGGGTTGCTGACTATGGCATCAAACGGTTCGTCGTCCCAATGGTATGGCTCAAGTAGCGTGTCGCCATTGTGGATATCAAACTTATTGTAGTTGATGTTGTGGAGGAACATGTTGATGCGGCAGAGGTTGTAGGTGGTAATGTTTAACTCCTGTCCGAAGAATCCCTGTTTCACGTTGTCGGCACCGAGAATTTTGGCGAATTTAAGAAGCAGAGAGCCGGAGCCGCAAGCAGGGTCGTAAACCTTGTTTACCCACTGGCGGTTGTGACTGACTATGCGTGCAAGCAGTTCGCTGACCTCCTGAGGAGTGTAGTATTCGCCACCGCTTTTTCCGGCATTGGATGCATACATCGCCATAAGGTATTCGTATGCATCGCCAAAAAGGTCTATCTGATTATCCTCATAGTCGCCTTTCAGGTCGATGCCTCCGATGTTGTTTAGGATTTTAGTAAGTTGCTCGTTGCGTTTCTCGACAGTGCCTCCGAGTTTGTTTGAGTTCACATCAATATCTGCAAACAGTCCTTTCAGATCATCCTCGCTATCAGTGCCGATTGCCGACGCTTCAATACTCTTGAATATTTCAGAGAGCGTAACATTGAGGTTAGGGTCGCTTTTGGCTCGCTTACGCACGTTGCAGAATAGTTGCGATGGCAGGATGAAGAATCCTTTTTCGCGTACAAGGTCATCCTTGGCAGCAATGGCTTCTTCATCGGAGAATGAAGTATAATCAAAGTCGGCATCACCGGCTTCGCGTTGCATACGGTTGATATAATTTGTGATGTTCTCCGAAATAAAGCGGTAGAACAATATGCCGAGGACGTAGGACTTGAAATCCCAGCCATCGACCGAGTTGCGCAGGTCTTCGGCTGTAGCCCATATCGCCTTGAATAATTCTTGTTTCTGTTGGGTGCTCGTTGCCATTATTGTTGAGGGTTAAAGATGCGGTATTGTTGCCGCGTGTGAGAGTTGGTGAGACAGAATTATGCAAAATTACACATTTTTCATCAATGAATCAATATGGTTATAAAAACCGGAGGGATAAAAAAGCAGTGCGTCAGATTGCTGACGCACTGCCATTGATGTCGCGCGGACTTATGCCGTATTATCAGTTGATCTCGATCTCGTCGACAAATACGAACGCGGGGCGACCTGCTCCCTGATGCCATTCGGGCATAGCGATCTCAGGCTTCACGGTCACGCGCACATAGCGTGTCTTTACGGGGTCGAAAGTGAGTGAATGTGTGTAGATGGAGTTGGAGCTCATAGCCATTGCAGGATAATCCTCGCTTGCTACGGTAGTAAACTCCTTGCCATCGGTAGAGACAGCGACATTCATGCCGCGGGCATCGAATACCCAGTCACCGGTGGCTACGCAAGTGCGTGTGGTCACGCTTGAGATCTCCTCTTCAGCCTCCAGGTCGACCACAGCAACGAGATCGCTGCCCACGATACCTACCCAGTCGCCATTGCCGTAACCGTTGGTGCCGAACTTACCGTCGGTGAGTGTCTGCCCTCCCTTGGCTTTGTAGCGGGGGTGGGGTGCGTTGACGAGGGTCACGGGGTGCGATGTGGCTTTGTTGAACGATACGCTGTCGACAAACACGTCGCTGCGTCCGCTCGGACGTATAGCCACTGCTTTGATAGTCGTTGAGCCGTTGAGCTGCACAGGCTTGTCGAAGAGCAGCGATGCCTCTGTCGGCTCTGTGCCGTCGAGTGTATAGTAGATGGGTGCGCTGTCGACTGTCATGAGGTCGAGCGTGATGGCATGGTTGATGGTGTCGGGGGTGAGCGTGCCTGTCACGTTGAACATGTGGCGTGCGTAGTTGTAGCCGTTAGCCTTGTAGTGGTTGATGAGCTGCGGTACGCGTGCGGCGAATTTCTTGTAGTCCTTTGGTGCCGAGCTCCACTGCACGTCAGCGAGGGCTGCCATACGGGGCAGTTCCATGTACTGTGCCTGTGCGAAAGTGGGGATGTACTCTGTCCAGAGGTTTGCCTGAACGCCGATGATATGTTTGGCTTCCTCTGCAGTGAGGTCGGCGGGGATAGGTTCGTAGCTGTAGACGCGCTCAACAGGGAGATATCCGCCGATTGCATCCGGCTCTTTCTCGCGGTCAAGAGTCTGGTAGTAGTCGAAGTAGAGGTAGGAGTTGGGGGTCATGATCACATCGTGACCGAGTTTCGCAGCCTCGATGCCACCTGCCTCGCCGCGCCACGACATCACGATGGCACCGGGTGCGAGTCCACCCTCGAGTGTCTCGTCCCAACCGATCATCTTGCGTCCTTTCGAAGCGAGGAAATCGCTGGCGTGATGTATCACGTGGCTCTGGAGTTTCTCCTCCTTGGTGTGCTTTGCATCTGACTTGAGTCCGAGCTCTTTGATCTTAGCCTGGCACTTTGCGCACTCAGCCCAGCGTGTCTTCGGGCACTCGTCGCCACCGACGTGTATGTATTCCGAGGGGAAAAGCTCAGTGATCTCGCCAAGTACCGTGTCGATGAATTTGTATGTGGAGTCATTGCCGGCGCAGAGCACATCTTCGCTCACACCCCAGATCTGCCACACCTCGTACGGACCGCCGGTGCAGCCGAGGTTGGGATAAGCCTTGAGTGCGCCGAGCATGTGACCGGGAAGGTCTATCTCGGGAATTACGGTTATGTGGCGGTCGGCTGCATATTTCACGATGTCGCGTGCCTCATCCTGTGTGTAGAATCCGCCGTAAGGTATGCTGTCGTAAACGCCGCTGTTGTGACCGATCACAGTGCCGTCGCGCTTCGAGCCAAGCTCTGTGAGTTCCGGAAGGCTCTTTATCTCAATGCGCCATCCCTGGTCGTCGGTGAGATGCCAGTGCATGGTGTTGATGTTATGGAGAGCCAGCATGTCGATAAACGATTTTACTGAATCAACAGGGAAGAAGTGGCGCGAAACGTCGAAGTGAGCGCCGCGGTAGCTGAAGCGGGGAGCATCGGCTATGGTCGCTGCGGGGAACTCTACATTCGAGGGCGTAGCCTCGGGGATCGACTTGCGGATTGTCTGTACGCCGTAGAATGTACCGGCGTCGGTAGCACCGTTGATATCGATGCTCTGCTCGCTAACAGTGATCTCGTATGCTTCGGGGTTCTCGCCGCCGAGATCTGCACGGAGATTGATCACGTCGGCTGCCGGAGCGGCATCGGTAACTTTAAGCTCATGACCCGTCACCTGCTTTAGGTATTCGGCAAGGAACTGTGCGTCGCGCTGCAGTCCTTCGTTACCCGCCGGATAGGCGATCTGGGTAGATGCCGTGAGCTGGAATGGTTTGGCTGACTGGTTAATGTTTACTGTCTGCGGCAAGGGGATGACATCATAATTTGCCACCTGTTGTCCGCGGTGCGAGCATGCTGCGGCTATGATGCATAGCGCGGCAAGCAGCAGTTGGAACGGTTTTTTCATGTTATATTATTTGGTATGATTAATCATGGCTATTCCGCAAAGTTACGCTTTTTTCTCAACAAAAGCAAAACCGCTTCTCAGCGGCGCCGCAGCATTAGTATCACCGGATTGTATGTCAGGCGATTTATGCCCGAGCGTGCGAGTGCGAGCGCGGCTCCTAAAGCTTTGTCGGGCGATGCTTCCGTAATGTTCACTCCCGTCTGGCGTATATGGTGCAGTAATTCCGCGGTGGTATCGAACTCGAGTGTGCACAGCTCCTCATGACTCTCCTCAATCACCAATTCCTCTGGAAGCAAGGCTCTCACATGGCTTGCCGACATGTATCTGGGCAGGGATGATGCTATTGAGCGGATCTCGCGGTAATTGTCCGGTCCGAAAGTCGAGAGCAGCACGGTTCCCCCTGCAGGAAGGATGCGCGCGCATTGCCGCAGGAACTCGCGCGGTGAGTTGAACCATTGTATGGTGGAGGCGGTGAAGAGGATGTCGACTGAAGCATCCGGCAGCGACCGCACGAACAGTTCTCCGTCGCAGGCTATTTTCCTTCCCGGAAGTGCCGGTGAGGGTTCGGTAAGGTCGACCGATGTCATGCTGAGGCACGAACTGCATAGCGGGGCATATCGGCGCGTGAGCTGCCCGGTGCCGGTGCCTATTTCGACTATATTGCCGTCAGCTCCCGGTTTGCCATGCTTTAGCCACATTTCTGTCATCAGTGCTGTGATGCGGTTCTGCACACCAGCCGACTCATCGTAAGTGGCGCTTCCGGCTGCAAAACGTTGCTTTACCGTAGCCTTGCACATAGCCGCACGCGGGATTATGGCGCTGAAATCCGGCAAGTGTGCCGATTGCAGTTCTATAATAGCCGGATGCCCTGTCCATGCGTTGCGTTGGTTCTGCGGCGGTATTATGCGGTCGTCAGTGAGGATATACACTTCATCCCATTCCATGACGGCATTCTCATGCACGGGTGGAAGCGCGTAGATGGCACGCAACTCGTCAGCAAGCTCTTCTATGTCACGTTTCGGCAACGATTTAGCGAACTCGCGGTAAGCGGCGCCCGATCCCGTCATGCGACGGTAGAATCTGGTGAGGTTTTCAGAACTGAGCGAGTCAAGGGTTCCACGGAAAATGGCTACAGGTATACCCAGTGTGTCGTCAACAGGATATAGAGTCCCGCCAACTGCCGTGCGGCGCGTCACCGGAAGGTGTCTGTTGGCTGTCATCCAGTGCTGTGCCGCCGCAACTCCGAACGACCAGGCGACCACGCAGATCTCATCGTAGCCGTTTGTGAAGTCCGGGAGATTCAGGTCACGGTAATCCCATGCTACGGCAAGGTCATATCCGGCGTGTGGAGTGAGCTCGCGTAGCGGCGCGTCGTCCATGCCCCATCCGGCAAAGATGAGAAGTAGACGGCGTTCGTTGCCGGAAGTGAGCAGACGGTATTTCATGACTTAAATAGCGTTATGTAATGCATCAGCGAGCCGGTCGACATCCTCATAGCTCATCGCCGCACTCAGGCTTATGCGCAGGCGTTCGGTGCCACGCGCCACTGTCGGGGTGCGTATCGGCAATACCTTTATCCCAGCTTCGACAAGTCTTTGCGAGAGTTCCACCGCGCGTTCAGCCGATCCGACGATGTACGGACGGATGTACGATGCCGCCGTGTTCTGCGCTCCCGGCAATCCTGAGAGTGCCGTCCGTAGTCTTTCGGAAAGTTTTGCAAGTTTCTCGCGCTCAGCATCCATTCCTGCTATGCGGCGGATTATGAACTCGCTCCACGCGCAGTTGAGAGGTGGCAGGGCGGTGGAGAATATTAGCGGACGTGCACGGTTCACCATATATTCGCGCATCTCACCGCTCATCACGGCGAATGCGCCGACAGATGCTCCTGCCTTACCGAGCGTGCCCACCAATATGTCGACATCCTCGACTATCCCCTCTTTGGCAGATAATCCTAATCCCTGGCTTCCGACAGCTCCGAATGCGTGCGCTTCGTCGACATACAGCATCGCGTTCGGATACATCCGTTTCAATTCTGCGATCCTCCGCATGTCAGGGCTGTCGCCATCCATACTGTAGACAGATTCCACCACAATCAGCACGCGTTGATAGGCTGACGCATGGCGCTCAAGCAACAGTGCGAGATGCTGCATGTTATTGTGCCTGAACCGCATCATTTCTGTGCGGGCAAGCACGTAGCCGTCTATGATGGAGGCATGCACCAGACGGTCGGCAAGCACGAGTGTGTCGCGGTCGGCTAACGCAGGTATCAGTCCGGTGTTGGCATGATAGCCGCTGTTGAACAGCAGCGCTTTCTTCCCGTAGAGATCACCTATGAGATTTTCAAGACTCTCATACTGGTTTTGGCCGGCGGCAAGTAGGCGTGATGCCGACGATGTCAGCGGTAACCGTACGTCATTATTGGCTGCGAAAAATTCCTTTTGAAGATCTTCGCGCGATGCTATGCCCAGATAGTCGTTGGAGGTGAAATCAAGCATAGCCGAGCCGGTCGAGTCGGCAGGAATACGGCGGAAATTCCCCTCGCTGCGCAGTTGTTCCAGAGTCTGACGTATACGGTTCATTGCGGCAGATGTCTGACGATATCGATAGTGGCGTTTACGAGTGTCTCCAGATCCTTATCAGTAATGATATATGGGGGCATGACATAGACGTTTTTTCCGAAGGGACGCACCCAGATGCCCCGCGCCACGCATTCGCGCTGGAAAGCACCCACGTCGACAGGTTGCTTCATCTCGATCACTCCTATGGTGCCGAGCACTCGCACATCGGCGACTCCCGGCAGTGTTGCCGCCGGAGCGAGCAGACGTTTCAGCCGGGACTCGATATTAGCTGTGACGGCAGCCATGTCCTGCTCCTCGAGCAGTGTGAGCGATTCAAGCGCTACGGCGCAGGCAAGCGGATTAGCCATGAATGTCGGGCCGTGCATCATCACGCCCGCTTCACCTGCCGCTACGGCATCGGCTACGCGTCGTGAAGCGAGAACAGCTGCCATAGTCATGTATCCGCCTGTCAGACCTTTGCCTATGCACATTATATCAGGTTCTACCCCTGCGTGCTCCCAGGCAAACCGGCGACCGGTGCGCCAGAATCCGGTGGCGATCTCGTCGAATATCAGCAGCACACCATACTTGTCGCAGATGCGCCGTGCTTCCAAGAGATATTGCGGGTGATAGAAACGCATTCCCCCCGCTCCCTGCACGATCGGTTCGAGTATCAGAGCGGCGATCTCATCAGCGTTGGCGGCTATTGTCTCCTCAAGTTCAACGACGGCTGAGGGATCCCACTCAGCACCGTAGACAACGCGCGGTGACTCTACAAAGTGGCGTATCGGCAGTGCTGACCCGAAAGCTCCATGCATTCCGGTCACGGGATCGCATACGCTCATCGCATTCCAGGTGTCGCCATGGTAGCCCGAGCGGATGGTAACGAAGTTCGTACGGCGGTGCGAGCCCGACATTGACACAGCCGCCTGTATAGCCATCTTCATAGCTACCTCAACGGCAACCGAGCCTGAGTCGGCATAAAAGATGCAGTCCATTGACGGGGGTGCCCATTCGAGCAGCTTCCTGCCGAGCTTTATTGCCGGTTCATGGGTGAGACCGCCGAACATCACGTGCGACATATCCTTGAGCTGACGCTCTATGGCGGCATTCAGTCGCGGATGATTGTATCCGTGGCACACTGCCCACCATGATGACATTCCATCGATCAGTTCCGTACCGTCGGCGAGACGGATACGCACGCCATGGGCTGACGTTACCTTATATGTCGGGAGAGGATTTACAGTAGATGTGTAGGGATGCCACAGATGGCATCTATCCCACGGGTCATGGAGCATATCTTCTTGCTGCATAGCTGTGGAAGTGAGAATTACGGGGTCGTTTCAATCGCAGAGAGAGTATAGCCAGGCTATCTCTTCCTGCCATAGCGATTCGTCGGGCGTTTCGAGGATCATCGGTATTCCGTCGAAGCGGGGATCGTTCATCAGACGCTTGAAGAAATCACGCCCGATCATGCCTTCGCCGATTGGCGCATGGCGGTCGACGTGCGAGCCAAGCCCTTTCTTCGAATCATTCAGGTGCATTCCCGACAGATATTTGAAACCGATGACACGGTCGAATTCTTCCCAGGTAGCATCGTAACCCTCTGCTGTGGCTAAGTCATAACCGGCTGCGAACGTGTGGCATGTGTCGATGCATACCCCAACACGGCTCTTGTCCTTCACTCCGTCGATTATACGCGCTATCTGGGCGAACGTGAAGCCGAGATTGCTGCCCTGACCGGCGGTGTTTTCGATCACAGCCTTGACACCTTCCGTGGCATCGAGAGCCATGTTTATAGATTCAGCTATTAGATCCAGGCACGCTTCGGTCTCCATCTCGTTCAGATGACTGCCGGGATGGAAGTTGAGCATCGTCAGTCCGAGCTGTTCGCAACGGTGCAGTTCGTCAAGAAATGCCTCGCGGCTTTTTTCGAGTTTTTCAGGATCCGGTGCGCCGAGGTTTATCAGATAACTGTCATGTGGCAGTATCTGTGAAGAGGTGTAGTCAAGTCGGGCACATTCCGAACGGAACAACTCTGCCTCCTTGTCGGAAATCTCTTTCGACTTCCAGCGTGACGGATTGCGGGTGAACAGGGCAAATGCTTTTGCACCAATATTATGTGCGTTTGTCGGTGCTTGGCTTACGCCATTCTGCGCCGATACGTGAGCTCCTACATATTTCATACCGCAAAAGTACACAAAAAACACCAAACCGCGAAACAATGCCGGAACGGCTCCTCCAACTTATGCCAACAATCATACGTGTGTTGGCGCATGCTCTGGTTGGTATGGGGATATAAAAAGCGATGCGTCTATTCCGGCGCATCGCTTTATTATGTTTTGTAGCTATTTGAATGCCTTATATAGGCTATATCAGTCGGGGATTATCTCATAGATTGTGGCGTTGCCGTCGATTGCAATACGGGTTGCGGCAGGATTGAAGGTGATGCGCACAAGATCGGCGTCGAGCGGGCGCGATTCAATCACGTTGCCTTTCGCGTCGAGCTGGCTGAGTTTCAGTCCGGCGGCGCGGTTGCCGAGCAGCAACGTCGCGCTGTTAGCCTCTGCAGGACGGTCGAAAGATAGTGTTCCTGCCGTAGCGAATGCTGTGGCGGGATCATTGTCAAAGGCAAGCAGCGAACCTATCATGTCGGGAGCCGAGATGTTGAGATTCAGGCGCTCGTGCGACGGTGGATTGACGCGGAACTCACGCACTGACGCCCAGTTGCGTTTCTTTGATTCAAGTTTGCGGATGCGCACGTAGCGGGCGTCAACGGGCGATCCCTGCCACTTGATGTCGTAAGTTTGTGCGAGTGAGTCGGTCAGCGCTGTCCATGTCTTTCCGTCGGCTGATGCCTCAAGCACGACAGCGTCGAAGTAGTCGACGTCATCCTTGTTGTTTCGTCCCTGCAGGACTACGATCTCATCTACCGGACGGATGGCGCCGAGATCAAGACCGATCCAGTCGCCCGTACGCTGTGCGTATGCCGAGGTGTAGTAGGTCGTGGTATCGTTGTCGAGCATGAGTTTCGAGATGGTGGTGCCGATGTTGCGGTATGAACCGACAGGGCGGTAGGTTGATGAAGCTGTTCCGGTCAGGCGTTTGTAGAACGCGCTGAGCATGTCGTCCATGGCGTTCTCATAGAACGGCTGCAGCTTCATTGTTCCCGACTTGTGGGCGTTGTAAGCCTCGCGCTCTTCGGGTGTCATGATGTTAGCCACGTAGGCGGTCCAGAATGCGGCATCGTCGCCTTTCTCAAATGTCTTTATAAGATTGAGGGTAGAGGCTCCGCGTGCACCGAGTTTGCCAAACTCCACGAGCCAGGGGCGGAGTTCATTGAGCAGCTGCTTGTTGGAGATCTTCTCCATGCGTTCCGGTACGGTCTGCATGTCGGCAAACTGGCGGGCGAGGGCTTCAAACTGCTCGGGGGTATAGTCATTGTAGGGGAAAGTCACAGTCTCCCACGATTCGTCGCGGCGGTAGCCGGTTTCTGTATCGGCTGAGTTGATTGCGAACGAGCGGTAGGCATCGGCTGCTTCGGGAGCTATAACCTCGAATGAGCGTTCCCAGTTGTCGATCGGGTTGTAGGCAGAGGTATTCCATGCGTAGTCGGCTACGCCGTAGAGAGCCACTTTCGATGCCTCGCCATGCTCCATGGGGTTGCTCTCGATGCCCGCAACCTCGGCTGAGGTCAGGGTGGTGTCAAGACCGTAGGTCGGTCCCTGGAGGATGTAGTTGCGGCAATAGTCGCTCACCGGGAAGTTCCACCAGAAAAGTGCCGGACGCTTGATGCGTGAGTTTATGAATTCCAGTGTCTCGGGAGTGAGGTCGCTGCACACAGCCGCTCCGGTCCAGAATACTTCCACGTTGGGGTTGAGCTTCTCACCGTATACGGCAAGCTGACCTTTCGGTCCGGGGTTTGCCCACGACTGCGAATAGTCGGTCGGGCAGATCAGAAGGTTGGTCACGTCACCTTTTTTCTTCACGAAATCTCGGGTGAGGTCATTGAGCAGCTGTGCCTGCATGTTGGAGTCGGTGCCTTTGCCCTCGATGTCGTCGAAGAATATGGCGAACGAACGTACGCCGAGGTCATACATCATGTCGAACTTAGCCACGAGGCTGTCGTAGTCAGCCTTGTCCCACCGTATGTCTTTTCCGGGGTGGATAGCCCACACGAAGTTCACGCGGTTGCGTTTGCACGCCTCCACGAGCTCATGTATCTGTGCTGCCTCGTCAGCCGGATAAGGCTGGCGCCAGTAGGGTGAGCTGTGATAGGGGTCATCTTTCGGACCGTAGATGTAGTCGTTCATCTTGTTGCGTCCGTAAAATTCGATGAGCGATAGGCGCACCTGGTGGCTCCAAGGTGTGCCGTAGAATCCTTCGACAACGCCGCGGTAGGGGAGGTCAGGATAGTCGTTGATTGTCAGGCAGGGGATTGCTCCTTTCTTTGATGCCGGGCTGTTGACAATCTCGCGCAGTGTCTGCAGGGCGTAGAACGTTCCGGCATCGTCGAATGCCACTATGTTGACACCTTTCTTGCCCACAGTGAGGCTGTATGCGCCTTTTTTGCTCTCAACACCTGCTTTTGTGGCGTCTTTCTCGCCAACCTTTATGGTCAGCTGTGCACCTTTGCTTGAGGTTGGGATGCCGAGATGCTGCAGGTCGGGCGTATATGTGCCGGAATATTTGAATCCGTTGGCTATCGAAAGTTCGCCCTCCGCCGCGAGCTGCATGCTCTGGGGTGTGGGATTGATTATGATGCCTTTGTGGTCAAGCTTCTCGCCGGGTACGCGTTTGAAGCGCTGCACTTCCTTACGCTGCGAGGCGAGGTCGAATGTCTCCTGCGCTGCGGCGGTGCTGACGCTGCCTATCGCGAGGGCAAGCAGTAGTGTCTTGCAGATATTCATGGTTATTAAAAGGGTTTATAGGGTTGTGTTAATGATTTTACAGGGTTTATGGCGGAGAATCACTTGACTTCGATATCTTCCCATTCCACATCGGTGATCTGGGTCTCGGTGAACGTCTCCGTGCTGCGCTCCGTCTGGGTTGGTGACGGTGGCATCTCCTCAAACTTCACGTATTCTCCCGCATCGCGGCTGTAGACTTTCTGCCGCTGACCAGCCGGTGCCGACCATCCCCCACGGCGTTGGCGTGGTTGCTGCTGTTCGGCGGCTGCCCGGAAAGCGCTTGTGGCTTGGCGGAACTGACGTCGGGCGGCGTAGATGCGTGTGCCGAGCTTTATGAGCGGCACTACGATGAAGTATATTATCAGGAATAGGAAAAGTAGACCAAAAAGTGACATCTGTCGGTGAAATGTGTGTTATGCGTTCGTGTTACTGACCGCTGTCCACCGGCACGCGCTCAGGCTGTGCGCCGGCACACGGCGGATATAAGGATGTAGAGCAGTATCGTCCAGGCGAGACCGGGAATGCCGTCTGTGATAAGGAACAATGCTGCTGCGGCTATCAGCAGATAGCGGCGGAAGTTCTCTTTCAAGTCGAAGTTTGCGAACTTCAGGGAGAACATCGGCAGATTGCTTACCATCAGCAGCGACACCGCAACAATGATGACGGCTATCGCTAAGTTGCCCGGATATGTATGCGCATGGATCCAGGCTATGGTGCCGATCCAGAATATTGCGTTTGCGGGTATCGGAAGACCGATGAACGATGTTGTCTGGCGGTCGTCGACATTGAATTTAGCCAGACGGATCGCTCCTATGATGGCTATGAGCAGTGATACGAAAGCCCATGGTGTCAGAACTCCGCCATTGCACGCGGTTATCGTGTTGAACATCAGAAGCGCCGGCGCAAGACCGAAGCTAACGAGGTCGGAGAGTGAGTCAAGCTCTTTGCCGATCAGGGAGTAGACATGCAGAAGGCGTGCCATGGCACCGTCGCAGAAGTCGAAAACGGCTGCCGCAGCTATGAGTATGAATGCCCACTGGTAGCCGCAGAACGCACCGATCTGCTCCGAATAGTAGAAGCTGAACACGCATGCGGCTGCTCCGCATGTTATGTTGAGACACGTTATAGTGTTTGGAATATTTGCTCTGAGGCGTCGGATCATGATGATTAATCGCTGTTACTTTTTGGGCGCAAGGCGTGCTATCTCTGTAATGCCGCCTGTTGTTTTCTGCCCTATTTTCACGAGGATTTCGGCATCGAGAGGCAGGAATATGTCCACCCGCGAACCGAATTTGATAAAGCCGAGATGTTCGTCAACCGATACTTCATCGCCGGGTTCGGCGTAGGTGACGATTCTGCGTGCCACTGCACCCGCTATCTGACGGACTACGATCTCCTGACCGTTCTCGGCGCGTATGAGTATGGTGCTTCGTTCATTCTCGGTGCTGGACTTCGGAAGATATGCCGACATGAAGCGTCCCGCATGGTGTCTGACCGTCAGCACACGACCGTTGACCGGACACCAGTTGGCGTGTACATCAAACACGGTCATGAATACAGAAAGCTGGATGGCGCGGCTGTGAAGGCACTCATCCTCGAAAACCTCTTCAAGCGCCACGACCTTACCGTCGACTGATGATACCACTGCGCCATCCGGATTACCGGGGAAGTGACGGCGCGGCGAACGGAAGAAGTTGAGCACCAATAGGAAAAATACGCCTGAAAGTGAAGAGAATACAATAGGCACTGCCGCAGGGCGTATAAACAACCATGCCGCAGCATTGACCACCCCGAGCATTAGGATCAGGATGATGAGAATGTTTGTGCCTTCTCTATGGATCTTGACTTTCATTAACGGTGCGCACTTTTAATTGGCAAAGGTAACAATAAATTCCCATCCGATTGCAAACAGAATGATAAAATGTGCAAAACCTCTTACAAATTGCATATCATTTGCATTTTTTGCCAGTAGATTTGGATTTCATCTGTGTGGTGTAGTGGCGGCGTCTTTGGGTCGGGTTGTAGGGTGGAGGTTGTGGGGGCGGAGGTATGGCGCGAGCGCAGCCTACCTCCGTTCATCCTGCACCCAACAATTCACTTTATAATAGAGCAGTAAATATGCAACACAGAACTTTTCTTGTTGCTATCGCAACAGCCACAGAACAGGCAGAACGGCACAGAACGAGGGTGGTTGTATGGTGGGTTATGTTTGGCATTAAAGTTCCGTGTTGTTCTTAAAGTTCTGTGTCGGCGTGTGAGCGCCAATGAGTTCTGTGTTGAATCCTTTTTTTTTGTTTGTTGGAGTGGTTGCCACACAGAACTTTTAGTTGCTGTCGCAACAGTCATAGAACAGGCGGAACGGCACGGAAAGGGGGGTGGGTGAGTTGTGGGGCGGAGGTGGATAAAAAAGAATCGCGCGGTGATGTCGGTCGACATTCCGCGCGATATAAATGTGATATTAAACTCTCTATAATTACTAAGTTTGCAATAATGCTTTTTCGATTGGAGGTATAGATTCCTATATCTTATTACCTAAGCGAGTGCTTGGTGTTTGTTTCTGATGCAAAATTAGCGCAGTAATATGACGCCGGAGTTACTTTTGTGTTACAATCGTGCAACAAGTAGATATTTAACATTTCGCCCCGGATTCCATTTAAATCCGGGGTGAAAATGCTTGGGGTTTATGCTTAGTCTATGCCGAGATCTTTCTTGATCTGTTCGATCTTGGCGTCGGCTTCGTTGTTGGCGCGAGCGTAGTCGGAGGCTGATTCCATCTTGCCGCGTACCTCAACGTAGAATTTGATCTTAGGCTCTGTTCCCGAGGGGCGCACCGAGATCTTCGTGCCATCTTCCGTGAAGTACTGTATCACGTTTGAAGTCACAGGCATGTCGATCTTTACGGTATTGCCTGAGACAGCGTCGGTTGCTGTAAGGGTCTCGTAATCCTTGATGGTGATCACAGGGCTGCCGCCGATGGTGCGGGGAGGATTGGCGCGGAACTCCTTCATGATTGCCTGGATCTCCTCAGCGCCTTTCTTGCCCTGACGGACGAGTGAGATGCCGGCTTCGCGTGAGAATCCGTATCTGATATAGATATCCTGGAGCATCTGCAGGAAGTTCATGCCGCGGTCTTTTGCCCAGGCGGCTGCCTCTGCCATAAGGCTGACGGCTGAAACGGCGTCTTTGTCGCGGGCGAAATCCTCGGCAAGGAATCCGTAGCTCTCTTCACCGCCACCGAGATAGCGTGCGGTGTTCTCGTTGTCGCGGATCACGGCGGCGATCCATTTGAATCCGGTGTAGCAGTCGTACATACGGATATTGTTCTTGTCGGCTATCGACTTGATTGTCTCCGTGGTGACGATTGTCTTTACGATATATTCGTTGCCGGTCAGACGTCCGAGCTCAGCGTTGCGTGTCATGATGTAGTTGAGCAGGATCATGACTATCTGGTTGCCGTTGAGCAGCACGTACTCGCCTTTGTCGTCGCGGATTACCGCACCGATACGGTCGGCGTCGGGGTCGGATGCCATTACGAGGTCGGCGCCAACTTCCTTAGCCTTGGCGATAGCCATAGCCATAGCCGACGGAACTTCCGGGTTGGGCGATGCGACGGTCGGGAAGTTTCCGTCGGTCACATCCTGTTCCGGAACATGGATGATGTCGGTGAATCCGTAGTTTGCGAGCGATTCGGGGATCAGCTTCACGCCGGTTCCGTGGATCGGTGTGTAGACGATCTTCATGTCGTGGTGGCGTGCTATCACGTCGGGGCTCATAGAAAGACCCTTGATGGCTGTCAGGAATGCATCGTCAACTTCCTTACCGATGATCTGTATGTTGCTCTTGTCACCCTTGAAGCGGATTTCGCCAACACCTTTGATGCGGTTTACGTGGTCGATGATATTGGTGTCGTGCGGAGCGATGATCTGTGCGCCGTCTTCCCAGTAAGCCTTGTAGCCGTTGTATTCCTTCGGGTTGTGTGAGGCGGTGATATTTACGCCGCTCTGGCAGCCGAGATGACGGATGGCAAACGAAAGCTCCGGGGTGGGGCGGAATGAGTCGAAGAGGTATACCTTGATGCCGTTAGCCGAGAAGATGTCGGCTACGATCTCTGCGAAAAGGCGGCTGTTGTTACGCACGTCGTGACCTACAGCTACCGAGATCTGAGGCAGATCAGCGAACGCTTCCTTCAGGTAGTTGGCAAGTCCCTGGGTGGCTGCGCCTACGGTATAGATATTCATGCGGTTCGATCCTACGCCCATGATGCCGCGCAGACCGCCGGTGCCGAATTCGAGATCCTTGTAGAACGCCTCGATCAGCTCTGTCTTGTCAGCCGCTTCGAGCATGCGTTTCACTTCTGCACGGGTTGCGTCGTCATAA
>OFFM01000049.1_pt1 | contig 123652 bp, 94 predicted proteins | sample 1521401 | NCBI WGS metagenome assembly OFFM01 (sample SAMEA3504118, study PRJEB24116) | mouse gut metagenome | biome: mouse gut; feature: mouse-associated habitat; material: faeces | place: Denmark | collected 2011
CATAATCAGGTGAATTTTTGACTGAATTTGAGTTAAATCTCATGCGCCAGCCCTGAATATTTATGCACTATTTTGCGAAAATATCGGCAAAACAGCGCATAACAGACATTATAGCATGAAGTCATACCGACATTGACTTATTACACCTTTATGCGGCTTTTTTAGTCATTATCGACCTATTCGGCACTCATTTTCAAGCAAAATGTCAAAATATCACCATCAAATCTGACAAAGCACAAGTCGTGAGACACGCAAATTATGCCCTTGATGAAAAAGCCAGGATGCCCTTTGCACAGCGGTGTGTCAGAATTCAATATCCGTCACACCGCCGTGGTTTCCTCCCGGACGGCGAGGGTGCTGTCAGACCCGTTATTTGATCAGGAACCTGTATATATCATTGGAGTTGGCATAAATCAGCAAGGCCAGCAACAGGAACATGCCTACCATCTGGGCATACTCCATGAATTTTTCCGAGGGCTTGCGGCGTGTAACCACCTCCCACAGGAGGAAAGCGACATGGCCGCCGTCCAAAGCAGGGATAGGGATTATGTTCATGAATGCAAGTATTATGGAAAGGAATGCTGTCATTTCCCAAAATGTACGCCAATCCCATTTTGCAGGAAAAAGGTTGCCTATGGCTCCGAAACCGCCGATGCTTTCAGCGCCTTCTTTCGTGAATACGTGCTTTAACGAGCCTACATAGGTTGTAAGCATATCGGTGCCGTTGCCTATGCCTATAGGAATCGACTGGAAGAACCCGTATTGGGTAGTGTCGCAACGGAACACATCGATAGGCCCCATCAGCCCGAAGCCGAGCTTCCCTGCCGGGGTCGGAGTGGCCACAGTCATCACTGTGTCATTGCCGCGAAGCAGCGTAAGGGGCACTTCCTTCCCCCCGTAAGCCGCCAGCGCGGGTACGAATTCGGTATATGCCGGGGTCAGGCTGTCGCCTACGGCTATGATGCGGTCACCCTCTTGCAACCCGGCCTTTGCAGCCGGTTCGCCCGGCATTACCTGCTTCACGAACACCGGGACACGGTAAGCCATGAACGGGTCATCCTGGGGAAGAGAGGTGACGGCATTCGCCGGCATTATGAGAGTCACCGTGTCGCGATGATTGCGCAACACCTCCACATGCTTTGAATCCAACATATTGTAAATTGCACCACGCTCTTTCGAGTCAATGAGCCGTCCGTCGGCAGTGAGGAGCACGTCGCCGTTACGGAAACCGAGCGACTGTGCCGCCGGGGTGAAATCCATACCCTCATAGGCATTCTGGTAAGGGATGGTCCTTTCCCCCCAGTACCATGCTATACCGGCATAAATCAATATGGCGAGTATGAAGTTGTTTATTACCCCGCCCGTCATCACCAGCAGGCGCTGCCATGCAGGTTTTGTGCGGAATTCCCATGGCTGGGGAGGTTGCGCCATCTGTTCACGGTCCATCGACTCGTCAATCATCCCGGCAATCTTCACATACCCGCCGAGGGGGAGCCACCCCACCCCGTAGGTCGTATCGCTGTTTTCAGGCTTCCATTTAAACAATGAGAACCAAGGATTAAAGAAAATATAGAATTTCTCGACCCTTATTTTAAAAACCCGCGCCCAAAGGAAATGGCCCAGTTCGTGTACGATAACAAGCAACGACAGGGCGACAACCAGCTGGAGCGCCTTTATGAGAAATGTTTCCAATTTTTATGCTTTCTTAGGGATTAAAGACTGTATGTAGGTGCGTGTTTCATCGTTCAGGCGCACATAATCATCAAATGCAGGCTCTGCCACAAACGGCATTTTGTCGAGTGCTTCGATAATCAGGCGGTAGATGTCGCCGAACCCGATCTGCTCACGCAGAAATGCCGCCACCGCTATTTCGTTTGCAGCGTTGATAACACATGCCGCAGTGCCACCACGGTGCAGCGCATAATGCCCCAGCTTTATAGCGGGGAAACGCTCTTCGTCGGGTTTCTCGAAGGTGAGCGACACCATGCGGTCGAGGGTCAGCGGCGAATCGGATGTGGCAAGGCGCGTGGCATCACCAAGCGCATAACGTATGGGGAGACGCATGTCGGGCACCCCGAGCTGCGCTTTTACCGAACCGTCGACAAACTCCACCATGGAGTGGACTATCGACTGCGGGTGCACCACTGCCGAAATCTTTTCAGGCGCCATATCGAACAGCCACCGTGCCTCGATTATTTCAAATGCCTTGTTGAGCATCGTGGCTGAATCGATGGTGATTTTCGCTCCCATCGACCAGTTCGGGTGGCGCAATGCATCGTTCACAGTCACAGCAGCCAGCTCCCCTGCACTTTTACAGCGGAAAGGCCCTCCTGAAGCTGTGATTAAAAGCTGCCTCACCTTAACGGGATCCTCGCCCGCCAGGCATTGATAGATGGCCGAATGCTCGGAATCGACAGGCAGCATGCGCGAACGGCTCACACGCAGCGACGAGGTCACCAGCTCACCTGCCACCACAAGGGTTTCCTTGTTTGCAAGGGCGATATCCTTGCCTGCGGAAATCGCACGCATAGTGGGGGCAAGCCCGCTGTAGCCTACCGTTGCCGTGACCACGGTGTCGAAGCAGTCGGCCTCCATGGCATCATTGATTGCGGGCTGCCCTGCCGCCGTGGCGATGCCATGGGGTTCAAGCGCATCCTTGAGCTTCCAATACTTCGACTCATCGGCAATAATAGCCATTTCAGGGCGCCATCTGAGCGCCTGTTGTATCAGCGTGTCGACTTTCGTTCCGGCCACAAGCAGCGTGGGTGCAAAACGGTCGGGATACTCCCCTATCACATCGAGAGTCTGCGTCCCTATCGAGCCGGTCGACCCCAGTATGGCCACCCGCTTCTCCGGGCTGTATCGTTGTTCCTTCTGCTTCACTTGGATTATGGATTTCATAAGCATACCGCCAGCCGTACAGTCCTGCCACATCGATATGCGGTGTCCGATACGGAGCCGGTCAAAATAACGGGATGAAACACACATGCATGCATGTTTCATCCAACAAAATTACCAATTTTCAATGAATTCTGAAAACCGGGATTCAATATCCGTCGCCGCCTTATCAATACAGGTGGTCCTCACCTTTCAGCTCCCCGGGGGTTATAGCGGGAGAGGTCATCTTATGCCATACATAGGCGATATAGGCGATAACGACAGGCAGAAGCGCCGTAACCCAAGCCATCACATGCAGCGTGAACTCGGTTGACGAGCTGTTATAGATTGTCAGCGAGCTTTGGGGGTCGGACAAAGATGGGAGGTAGGCGGTGTTGTTGTAACCGCTGATGCAGAACAGACATGTCACCGCGACAACCACCCCTGCGGCAGTCCACCAGAATCCTGATGAAAATTTTGAATCGAATGCAGTACGCGCAATACCGTAAAGCACGAGCAACACCCCGATAAGGAACGACGCGCCAATCCACCACAAGTCGATGAAATTGAAGAAATATTTGTAAGGCACCTTCACAAACAGCCCGTCGGGCATCTGCGAATACCCGTCGGACATGAACAACACGAACAGGAACGCCAAGAAGAACAGCACGAACACCGTGCCGTTGATCAGGACCCTGCCACGCATAAGTTTGGCAAAGCCATGTGAATTTCCGTCGCTGATATTGTCCAGGAAGAAAAGCGCCCCGAGCGTGCGCGCTATGAACAGCACCGCGAACCCGAGCAACAGGTTATTGATTGAAAAAATCTCGTTAAACCCGTGCATGGAATCCCAGGTTGAAATCACCGGCGACCCGGCGTCAAGAATGCTTTGACGGGTAACCGTGAAGTCTGCCCCGAAAAACTGCATGGCGACGGCAACGCCGAGCAACACGCAACCCATGCTGCCGTTAATCCACAGAAACAGGTCGTAAGTGCCTTTGCCGAACACGTTGCCCGGTTTCGAACGGAACTCATAGCTCACAGCCTGGAGGATAAAACTCAGCAGGATAAGCATCCAAAGCCAGTAGGCGCCCCCGAAGCTTGTGGAATAATATAACGGGAACGATGCGAAAAACGCGCCCCCGAACACCACCAGGGTGGTGAAGGTCAGTTCCCATTTCCGGCCGAGTGCGTTCACCATCAACGATTTGCGTTCAGTCTCACCCGTAGCCGGGACAACCGGGGTGCCGAGTTGCGATTTACCCGGCGACCATAACATGGTCTGCCCCCCTTGCACAAAAAGCAGCGCCACCAAAAGGCCGCCAAGCAGGGAGATGACGAACCACCAATATATCTGTAATGCTTCCATTATCGAAGTCTTTGTCAATTAATACTCTGTGAAGTCGTCCTGACTTCTTTTTAATCATTCACGTAATGCGGCAGCCCCATATCAATGCCCCGACGAAAGGATGTCGCGCCTGGCAGCCTTGGCGATTTCACGGGTCATGATGCTTATCTCGGCAACCAGCAACCCGGCGAATACAACCACGAACATCCAGAACGTAAGCTGCACCGACCCTGGCGATATGGCGCTTACTGCGGCACGCGTAGGGAGCAGCCCCTCGATAGTCCAAGGCTGGCGCCCCATCTCGGCAGTAACCCACCCGGCCTCACTCACAATCCACACCACAGGGATGGTAAGCAGACCCATAAACAGCACCCAGCGGTTTTCCATCACCACGGGCTTGCGATAGCCCAGGAACAGCATCGCAACAAAGAAAAGCAACAGGTAGCCACCACCCATAACCATGACACGGAAGGCATAGAAGGTAAGGGCAACCGGCGGCACGGCCTCGTCAACGCTGTCGAGATAACCGTAGCCGAAATATTTGAAATCGGCTTTCACAGCCTCTGCGGCAGCAGCCATGGCCGTTTTGTCACCGGCTTTCATCGCGGTGTCGTAATCGCGCAAAGCCTGCTGGGCCTGCCTGCCACGTGCAATCCTCTCGGCATAACCTACCGTGTTGACCGTGTCGCCCTCAGAATTCACCGACACCCCGTCGATTAGGTCGTTGATGCCCGGCACAAAACTTCCGGCATCATGGTTGGCCAAAACAGACAGACCTTTGGGAATGGTGATTTCGCCAAGAATGGCCGGTTGGTCGTCGGTTCGTTCTTTCGAAGGGTTGATAATTCCGAAGGCAACAAGCCCCTGGCCGGTAGAGCCGTTGTAAAGCCCTTCCATAGCGGCAAGCTTCATGGGCTGCTTTTCGGCAACCTGCACAGCGGAGCCGTCGCCGGTCCATATGGTAAGCACGATGCCTGCCAGCCCGACCCACGACGCTATCTTTATGGAATCCTTGGCAAACCCGACATTGCTTTTCTTAAGGAGGAACCAGCAGCTGACACCGACCACGAACGCCGCGCCGAGCACCCACCCGGAAAGAACGGTGTGGAAAAACTTGTTGACAGCCACAGGCGAAAGGGCCACGTCGGCAAATGATACCATCACATTACGCATCTGGGCCGGATCGAACTCCATCCCGACAGGATACTGCATCCATGCGTTGGCAACCAATATCCAGTAGGCCGACAGGCATATACCTATAGCCGTGAGCCATGTGGCGGCAAGATGGAACCCGGGGCTGACCCTGTTCCACCCGAAAAACATCACGGCGATAAAGGTCGATTCCAGGAAAAACGCCACAATGCCCTCGATAGCCAAAGGTGCGCCGAAAATGTCGCCGACGAACCACGAATAGTTCGACCAGTTGGTGCCGAACTCGAATTCAAGGATTAACCCCGTGGCAACCCCGCATGCGAAATTGATGCCGAAAAGCAGCATCCAGAACTTGGCCATGCGCTTCCACCGCTCGTTGCGGGTGCGCAGCCACAAGGTTTCCATTATCCCCACAATGAGCGAAAGCCCGATTGAAAGGGGCACGAAAAGCCAGTGAACGATAGCCGTGAGGGCAAACTGCCCCCGCGACCAATCAACGGTACTCAATAATTCATCCATTTGCCATTATTTTAATAATAAGTTGAACGTCGGTTGTTATCCATGGCACCTAGTCAGCCGGGGCCGCAAGGGCGCTACGCACTGCCTGGGCGCGGTCAGCATCATTATCATACCCCTCCTGCAGGATGTCGGGAAAGAAAAACAGCCTGAAAACCAGGAAAAGGATAGCCAGCTTCACAAGTATCAGCGCCCACAGACGGCGCCCGACGGTCATCCCCCTGAAACCGTCGACATACATCGACACTACCCTGCCGAAAAAAGAATCTTTACCCATCAGCAACGTTTTTTGGTTTGCAAAGTCGGGTTATATGAACTAACTTTGCCTTAAAATTCACGGATAAAACGTATCCGGCAAATTTAAATACTTTTTTCAACACTACAAATTTATCCTAACTTAAGTTCGGGGAAATAGTGTTATTCCGCATACCGCAGTGTGACGCGGAGTCACAAAATATCACCGTTCCCCGGCCTGACGAAAACCTATCAAGCAAAATGGCAAGCTGGTTTGAATGTAAAATCCGATACGACAAAGCCCAGGAAAACGGGGCCATCAAAAAAGTGACAGAACCCTACCTGGTCGACGCCCTCAGCTTCACCGAAGCCGAAGCACGCATTATCGAGGAGCAGACCCCCTTCATCAGCGGCGAAGTGAACGTTACAGCCGTGAAGCGCACCAAGATAGCCGAGATTTTCTGGGATGACTCAGCCGACAAATGGTATCTTGTAAAGGTGGCATTCATCACCATCGACGAAAAGACCGCCGTGGAGAAAAAGTCGACATCGCTCATCCTCGTAGCCGCATCTGATTTCAAAGGCGCTTACGACAACTTCATGGAAGGGATGAAAGGCACAATGGCCGACTTCGAAATCGTATCCATCACCGAGACCCCCCTCATGGATGTCTATAAAGTCAAAGTAAAATCCGAAAACAAGGAACAGTAATCCCCCTTGCCACAATCCTGACCAAGGGATTGTCTAAAACAACACCGCATCATGGGCAGCATATCCGACAACCTTTCCGCCATACGGCAATCCCTCCCCGCAGGGGTCACACTTGTCGCCGTGTCGAAGTTCCATCCGGCCGAGTCGCTTATGGAGGCTTATAACGCCGGTCAGCGGAATTTCGGGGAAAGCCGTGTGCAGGAGCTGTCGGCAAAAGCGCCGCAGCTTCCGGCCGATATAAACTGGCATTTCATCGGGCACCTGCAAACCAACAAGGTGCGGCAACTGCTGCGCCTTCGTCCGGCACTTATCGAAAGCATCGATTCCGAACGCCTGCTGAATGCGATTGACAACGAGGCTGCCGCGCAGGGGATTATCCAAAACGTACTGATGCAGGTGCATGTGGCACGCGAGGAGACTAAGTTCGGGTTCTCCCCCGACGAACTTATGGAATATTTCCGCGCACGCAGGTTTGAAAACCTCAAGGCCACACATATATGCGGGCTTATGGGGATGGCATCGAACACCGACGACAACGACCGCGTCAGTGCCGATTTCCGCGCTATCGCCCACACCCACCGTGCCATCACCGGCATATGCCCCGACCTCCGTGGATTCGGCACCATAAGCATGGGGATGAGCCACGACTACCCCCTGGCCGTAGCCGGGGGGTCGAATATGGTGCGTGTCGGAACGGCAATTTTCGGAGAACGGCAATATTGACCGCGACGACATAAAAAAAACGCCTTTCCCGCAAAACAGCAGGCATGGCCGCATCAACCTCACAATCCCGCCAACACAAGTTTTTTTGCATGTGGCGGGATTTTTGTTTAATTTTGCATGTCCCGCCTCACGGCATTACACGAAAATAACCACTCATAAAAATACTAACACCTTAAAACTACACTAAGAAACTGCTATGAGTCAAGCTAAAACAAGCTCAAACGGACGCATGATAGCAATCATCGCCATGTTCTTCCTATTCGCGATGATTTCCTTCGTAACCAACCTTGCAGCACCGTTGGGCACTATTTGGAAAAACAACTATGACTGGTCGGGTATGCTGGGTAACATGATGAACTTCCTGGCCTACCTGTTCATGGGTATTCCTGCCGGAAACCTGCTTGTTTCAATCGGATATAAGAAAACCGCCCTCTATGCCATCGTGGTAGGTCTGATCGGCCTAGCGCTGCAATGGCTTTCAGGTCTCGTAGGCACCGAGACCGGTGTATTCAGCATCGGCGATGACGTTGTAACCCTCAATTTCATCATCTACCTGCTCGGCGCATTCACATGCGGCTTCTGCGTCTGCATGCTCAACACCGTTGTAAACCCCATGCTCAACCTTCTTGGCGGCGGCGGCAACAAGGGCAACCAGCTTGTACAGACCGGCGGTTCGCTCAACTCGCTGGCCGGAACCTGCACCCCGCTCTTCGTCGGCATGCTTATCGGCGAGGTTACAGCATCAACAACAATGGGCGCTGTCGCCCCGCTGCTGTTCATCGCCATGGGTATTTTCGTACTCGCGTTCGTTATCATCAGCGCTGTCGCCATCCCCGAACCCCACATGCGTAAGGGCGGCGTTGAAAAGAAAAAATATTCCCACAGCCCCTGGAACTTCCGTCACACCGTGCTCGGCGTGATTGCCATCTTCCTTTACGTAGGTATCGAGGTCGGAATCCCCGGCGTACTCATTTTCTACCTGACCGATGTTACAGGTTCAGTTGCAGTGGCAGGCGGTGTGGCAGCCATCTACTGGCTCCTCATGCTGGTAGGACGCCTTGTTTCAAGCATCATCTCAGGCAAGGTTTCGAGCCGGACACAGCTGATTACGGTTTCCGTTGCCGGTATCGCATTCGTGTGCACAGCCATCTTCCTTTCCGAAGGAATCAAAGTATCCATGCCTGCCTACAGCGCCGGAGACGGCTTCTCAATGGCACAGGTTCCGGCCAAGGCAATGTTCCTGGTACTCTGCGGCCTCTGCACATCGGTGATGTGGGGCGCCATATTCAATCTCGCAGTCGAAGGTCTTGGCAAATACACCGCAAAAGCTTCAGGCATCTTCATGATGATGGTGGTAGGCGGCGGCGTCGTACCCCTGGTACAGAATGCAATCGCCAACAACATCGGCTACATGACATCCTACTGGCTCGTTGTGGCAGTGCTCGGCTATATGCTCTTCTACGGCCTGCTCGGTTCGAAGAATGTCAACACCGACATCCCTGTTGACGACGAAGTGGAAAACGCCCTCTAAAAGCATATGCAACCCTCTCTATATCTCCCATGACACGCCGGGAACCGCCTGAATGCCATCAAGGCGGTTTCCGGCGTCTTTAAAAAGAAACACCTATATTATAAATATAAAATCAAAATCCATGAACGCAGACCTCACAAATAAAGCGGCAGACACCATACGTGTGTTAGCCGCGTCAATGGTTGAGAAAGCAAAATCAGGACACCCGGGCGGCGCAATGGGTGGAGCCGATTTCGTAAACGTGCTTTACTCGCAATTCCTCGTCACCGACCCCGACGACCCCACATGGATTGCACGCGACCGATTCTTTCTCGACCCGGGCCATATGTCGCCGATGCTCTACGCGGTACTCGCCCTTACCGGCAAATATACCGTTGAAGAACTGCAACAATTCCGCCAGTGGGGCAGCGTATGCCCCGGGCATCCCGAGGTTGACCCCTCGCGCGGGGTCGAGAACACATCCGGCCCGCTGGGCCAGGGTCACACCATGGCAGTGGGATGCGCCATCGCAGAGCGATTCCTACAGGCCCGCTTCGGCGATGTAGTGGCACACAAAACATACGCATTCATATCCGATGGCGGCATACAGGAAGAAATCTCTCAAGGTGCAGGCCGTATCGCAGGGTACCTCGGACTGGCCAACCTTATCATGTTCTACGACAGCAACAAAGTGCAACTTTCAACCGATGTCGATGCTGTCGACAACGAGGATGTGGCTATGAAATACAGGGCATGGGGATGGAACGTGCTTGAAATAGACGGCACCGACCCCGTTGCCATAGCCGGGGCGCTTGAGTCAGCCCAGGCCGAGGACAGACGTCCTACCATTATAATAGGCCACACCATTATGGGGCGCGGGGCCGTGACCGCCACCGGCGAAAACTTCGAAGGCAAATGCTCCACCCACGGACAGCCGCTCAGCAAATCAGGCGCCGATTATGCCAAGACTATCGAAAACCTCGGTGCAGACCCTGAAAACCCATGGGTGATTCCGGCCGATGTCGAAGCGCTCTATGCCGAACGCAATGCACGCCTGCGCGAAATATGCGCCGAACGCAAAGCCGCAGAAGCCGAATGGGCAAAGGCCAATCCAGAACTCGCCCGCAAACTCGATGATTTCGTAAACGGGAAACTCCCCGAAATCAACTATTCGGCAATCATCCAGAAAGCCGGGGTGGCAACCCGCACGGCATCAGCCGCCGTGCTCGACCTGCTCGCCCAGAAAGTCGGCAACATGATTGTGTCAAGCGCCGACCTGGCCAACTCCGACAAGACCGATGCCTTCCTGAAACATACCAAACCGTTCGTCAACGGGGATTTCTCAGGCGCTTTCCTTCATGCAGGCGTATCGGAGCTCACCATGGCATCAATCATGAACGGCATAGCCCTGCATGGCGGGGTAATCTGCGCATGCGGCACATTCTTCGTGTTCTCCGACTACATGAAACCAGCCTTCCGCATGGCAGCCCTTATGGAACTGCCGGTAAAATATATCTGGACACATGACGCATTCCGCGTCGGAGAGGACGGCCCCACACACGAACCGGTGGAACAGGAGGCACAGGTGCGCCTGATGGAGGAATTGAAAAACCTTTCAGGACGCCCCTCTATGCTCGTTCTGCGCCCGGCCGATGCCGTGGAAACAACCGTGGCATGGCAGATGGCAATGGAGAACACCCACACCCCGACGGCGCTTATCCTTTCCAGGCAAGATGTCAACGACCTCCCCGCAGCCACAGGCAACCGTTTCGAGGAAGCACAGGGCGCCCGCATGGGCGGATATGTAGTCATGGATACCCCTCACCCCAAAGTGGTGCTCGTGGCCAACGGTTCGGAGGTATCGCTGCTCTGCGAAGTGGCAACACTCCTTGAGGCAGGTGAAATCCCATGCCGTGTGGTATCCGTACCCTCAATCGGCCTGTTCGAGAGCCAGGATAAGGAATATCGCGACAGCGTTATCCCCTCCGACGGAATCCCGGTATTCGGGCTTACCGCCGGGCTGCCCTCCACCCTGCGCGGTGTGACCGGCCGCGACGGGAAAGTGTTCGGGCTTGACCACTTCGGCGCATCCGCGCCTTACAAGGTGCTCGACGAGAAGTTTGGTTTCACCGCCCAAAACATTGTAGACCAGGTGCTACGATTCATCGGAAAATAAAAAAACAGCGCAAAACCACATAACCCCGAAAACATAATCCGTGTTTTCGGGGTTATAAATTCTAAAGAGATGCAAAATTTGTGTCACGTAGGTTGAAAAAGATGGAAATTATTCACAATCGAGCATTTTATCAAGCTCAAATGTGAAATATTTAAAAAAGATTATTTAACTTTACACCGAATTTTGCATACGACCTTTTCGCAGAGGCGTCAAAGGGGTTGCGCACTATAGGGAAAACTGACAACAAAAACCTCTATAACAACAACTTGGACAACAAACAGGAACAAGGTACAAACAAAATAACTTTCATATATATCAACAAAACGTTTTTACTTTATCTATGAAAAAGAGTTCAATCTTCGCACTCGGCTTCGCCCTGCTCGCTGGCAGCGCAGTAGCCCAGAATGCACAGGAAGTGACCTATGTTGAGGATCCCTCGCAGGGCTACCTGTTCAACAAGTTCTCAAGCAACTGGTTTATCCAGGCTGAAGGCGGTGTATCTGTCGGCTTCTCCTCAGTTGACAAAGAACGCAAATTCGGCGACCGTTTCGCTCCCGCCGCTTCGCTTTACATCGGTAAATGGTTCTCGCCCATCCTGGGTGCCCGTCTCGGTGCTGACTTCATGTCGGTAAAGGGTCTCGTACAGCCTTACAACGAAGGTATCGGCGCACGTCCTTGGGAAAATGATGTCAAGGGCTACACCAAATCGAAAGCCAACTACATCGGCCCGGGCTTCGACGTTATGGTAAACCTCACCAACTGGTGGTGCGGCTACAAACCCAACCGCGTTTACAACGCATACTTCTATGCCGGTGGTGCCCTCTACTGGACTATGGCCAAGTATCCCACCAATGCAGCTGCAACCGAATTCGAATGGAAGAACGCTCACGACAAGATTATCGCCCTTCGTGCCGGCCTTACCCAGGAATTCAACCTCAGCCGTCACTTCGCCCTCGGTCTTGACCTTCGCGCTACCGCAATGGACAACCACATCGATGGCAACGGCAAAATGCAGTTCGTAGGCGAAGCCCTCATCTCCGCCACCTACAAATTCGGCAACTCCGAATGGTCTGCACCCGTTGTTCCCGTATGTCCTCCCGCCGAGAACTGCGACGAATACCGCGCACGCCTCCAGGCTGCCGATGCACGCATCGCCGACCTCGAATCGCAGCTCAAGGCTTGCCTGAGCCGCCCCGTAGAAAAGCAGGTTGTCGTAAAGGCTCCCCTTGCAACTATCTACTACCCCATCGGCGTTTACCGTCTGACTTCTGTTGACCGCAAAGTCCTCAACTCCGTTGCCAACGTGATGAAGGCTGACACTTCCAAGAAGTACACCCTCACCGGCTGGGCCGACAACTACACCGGTACCGACGCTATCAACACCCGTCTCCGCGAAAACCGCGTAAACACTGTTAAGAACCAGCTCGTTAAGTATGGTGTAAGCGCTAACCAGCTCAACGCCACCACTAACAACGGCAACCGTGTAGACCTTGGCGACAAGTGCCTCACCCTCGACCGCGCAGTAACCATCGAAGTTGCTGAATAATATCAACGGTCACAGGGGTTGAACCCGGTTCAACTTCCGAAAATTACGACAAACCAATCTCCCCGCTTGCCAAGGCAATGCGGGGAGATTTTTTATTTGCCCCATTTTGACTACCTTTGCGAAAACGGCAGGATAGGGAAAAATCATCCTGGCGTTTTCCATAAAAGCAGTCTGAAATGCTTTTGGTAGTCATAACTCAACAACACAAGCAACAACGATGAATGTGAGGATTGAAGAAGGGTGGAAACAGGCGCTTGCATCGGAATGGGAAGCGCCATATTTCGAACAGCTTACCGGTTTTGTAAGCGAGCGATACCGGCAGGCTACGATTTATCCTCCCGGCAACAGGATTTTCGCGGCATTCGATGCATGCCCCTTCGACAAGGTAAAGGTGGTAATCCTCGGTCAAGACCCTTATCACGGCCCCGGACAGGCCAACGGGTTATGTTTCTCGGTAAACCCGGGCATAGCCATGCCGCCATCGCTTATCAATATATTCAAAGAAATCCACGATGACACAGGAAGCCCTATGCCTGCCGACGGCGACCTCTCCCGCTGGGCAGCACAAGGAGTGCTGCTGCTCAACGCCACGCTGACCGTAGAGGCCCATCAGGCCGGATCACACCAGGGGAAGGGATGGGAAACGTTCACCGACCATGCCATCGAGGCGCTGTCGCGCAACCGTGAAAACCTCGTGTTCATCCTCTGGGGCAGCTATGCCAAAAGCAAAAGCTCCTTAATCGACCATTCCCGCCACCTGGTACTCACATCACCCCACCCGTCCCCGTTATCGGCACACCGTGGATTTTTCGGGAACCACCACTTCTCGCTCGCCAACGACTACCTTGCCCGCAACGGGAAGCAGCCTATTGTATGGTAATAACACCACGGTCACAACCACCCTCCATGCCTTCGCAGTCAAACACTACATGTCTGAATTGAAAAATGCCTTATGCGTAGCATTATAATCACCCTGATCGCAATGCTGACCCTGAGCCAAAGAGCAGGGGCAGAAAATACCGCCACAGGCATATTCCACCCCGATTTCCGAACGCTTACCATAGCATTGGAAGGGAACAGGCTTGCCCCGCCTATAATAACCCTCGGCTCCTCCGACAGGATTACAATCGGCTTTGACCGCATAGGCGAGGAACGCGATTATCTTCGTTACTCCATTTTTCATTGCGATGCGGGATGGAACCCGTCGGGGATGGTCGACTCGGAAGTTTTCTCAGGGTTCAATTATGCCGACGTGGAGGATTATGCTTTCTCACGCGGCACCACTACCCACTATGTGCACTACACAATCACCCTTCCGAACAAAGACTTCCAATTCTCCATATCGGGCAACTACCTGCTTAAGGTATATCCTGAAAACGACCCTGACGATACCTTGCTTCAAGTGCGTTTCATGGTTTCGGAAGGGATGGCCAACATTACGGGCAACGTAACCTCACGCACCGATATCGACTATAACGACAAGCACCAGCAATTGGAACTGGAGGTAGACCTCAATCGCTATCCGGTGCGCGACATTTTCAACGACCTGCGTGTCACCGTCGCCCAAAACGGACGCCTTGACAATCAGTCGGTGCTCACACATCCGTCGCGTGTAAACGGCACCAAAGCCATCTATGAGCATCAACACGGCCTGATATTCCCGGCCGGGAACGAATACCGGCGCATGGAGACAGTGCAACTTACATACCCGGGCATGGGGGTGGAATCAATCGACTTCCATCACCCTTATTATCACCATTTGCTTGGTGTCGACACCCCCAGGCACTCGTCAAACTACAACTTTGACTCCACGCAACACGGACGTTTCTTTATACGGGAATACAATTCCGACGAATCAGATACAGAAGCCGACTACTCGGTGGTGCATTTCACCCTCGACCTGTTACCTGTGCCCGGAAAGGAAATATATCTAGACGGAGATTTTACCAACCGGCGTTTCGATGAAAGCTCCCGTATGCCCTACGACCCTGAAAGCGGCCTTTATAGAAAAGCCATGCTGCTCAAACAAGGTGCATATAACTACCAGTACCTTTCGTTGCCGTCCGACGCCGCCACGGCCAAAAGAAACGGGTCAAACGCCTATTTCAATAACAATGTGAACCTGCCTGCATCAACCGATGATGTGGAAGGGAACTTCTACCAGACGGTAAACGAATACCTGGTGGCAGTCTACTATCGCGCCCCCGGCGAACGATATGACCGCCTGCTCGGCTACACACCGCTCTATTCAGGCCAATAATGCACCGCAAACACCGTAACACCTCTCAAATATTGCCATAACGCCCTGCGGCACCACCCTTATTATAAACCAAAGTCGCTGTGTCATATCATGTGACACAGCGACTTGCATGTAAGCAATACCGATAACTACATCGCGATTTTGCGGGCTACCCCGTCGGTTATCACAATATAAATGCCAGGAGGCACTTGCAGCGACACATCCGATAATGACGGCAGCAATTCGCCAAGCAGGCATATACCCGAAACCGAGTATATCCCGACTTTGGCAACCCCTGCATCGGGATTATAAACGGTTATAGAGTTATTATCCGTTGAAACCGTGCATCCGGCAACACGGGAATCAACCGCCGTCGCTATACCCGAAGCTTCCAACGTGCGCGCCAGGCGCGGAACCGAGGGTACAGAAGAGAATGTGCCATCAGTGGCAGTGACACTATAGCTGTAGAGAGTGGAAGGCTTCAGCCCCTCGACAGTTGCCGACAGCACGTTTCCTACATCGATGCCGTCATAAGCAGGAAGCACATGCACCGAAGTGCGTGCATGCTCCACAGTTATATCATCAAGCACAAGGGAACCTTTGGCCATGGGCTTCATAAACGCTATACGCACCGAATAGCATGGCACATCGGCAAATTCATCTTTCATACTTATTTCCATCCCGGCCTTATCAGTTACAAGGGAGGTGATATTTGCAAGCGTACGCCATGAACGCCCGTCATAGCCGGAAACCTTTATTGCATGCTTATCCTCGGTTTTGACACCACGATACCAAAAGCTCAAAGCCTCTATCATTTCACTATTGAAAGGCGACTGGATGCACGCACCGTCAGAGGTCATGCTCAAACCCGGAGCCATAGCCCCGTAATAGCCGGTGAAACTGCTAGTGGTACATCCGGCAGTCACACCCCAGCCTTCGGGAGCCATTACACCGTCGGCAAAATCGTTTACCTGCGGCATCGACGCGGACGACACTACCTCGCTGACTGTAAGCATATATGCCGTTGCCCCTTCCAATGCTTCCCAATTAGCGGTAAAGCCCGAAGGCGTTATGCCCGATGCCGACGCGCCTTCCGCAACTTCCGAACGGAAGTCGGGTTCCAAAGTTGTCACCTGGCACTCGGCGGAATAGGCGCTTATGCGTCCACCTCCCATAGCACGTACCACATAGAAATATTCTGTAGAAGGTGTCAAACCTGTCACTGTGACCGCATTGTCGGCACCGGCCATATGCAGACGGTAGCCATCGACATACACATTCCTTACAACCGAACCTTCGCGAACCTTGCGGTACACGTCGAGCACATAGGATGCAGCCTGCGGCACGGTTTCCCAGTTTGCCCGGAACGAAACGGGCGAAAGCTCGTCGGCAGCCTTGGTCACCGGGGTGTCAAGCATATTGCCGTTGTCGGCAACATGAAACGACACGGAGCCATCGGCATTTTCACGTATATTGAACAGGCCGAAGCCCAGCGACGGGCCATACCAGGTCTTGATTACCGCCAGCTCCCTCACATCGGAAGCGCCGGGAAAAGAATTGCCGCTACGGGCGGAAGGTGATGCGGTATGATTGGCTTCCACCAGGTCAATCCGTTGGTGGGAGGCATCGTTATTGACATAATTATGCTTCCATGCCGCCTCGTCATAGTCGATATGCCATACTAGGAGCCCGTGGCCGGGAAGATAGGCATCCCAACCGGCTCGCTGCCGGTTTTCGACGATGTAATATTCATCAGCGGAGGCGGTAGGGATGATAAAAGCCCTGTTCTCCTGCGATGTCAAAGAGTATTCCTCTTCTGCTACCCCGAGGATTTCTGGCTCAGTCCATCCCAGGGCATAACGCTCATAGGCCGACAGGGCAGGAGGTGTATGGCCGCTGTTGTTCCGTGCACCGGCAGCCATTATGCTCCATATGTCGGGATGCTCCTCATTTGAATAATCCGTGGCATACAAATCCGGCAACCCCAGCACATGCGAGAACTCATGGCAGAATGTGCCTATCCCCACAAGCTTGTTGGTTGCGAGGTCGATTTCGTTGGAACACGCATATTTGTCGAGTTTCACACCGTCGAATTCAGCCCGATGCTTCGCCCAGGCATATCCCGAATGCGGCCATATCGTATTAATCGCAGCTCCGTCGGCCTGGCTGTAACCGGGATAAAACACATAGACATTATCGATGTAGCCGTCACCGTCAAGGTCGAATTCTGCGAAATCAACCATATCGTCCACAAGGACGCAGGCATCCCTTATCATTTCCTCCGGCCTTATATCCGGGCGTCCGTCGACAGGGGCGCCATAATACGACATAGTTCCTGGCAGGGTCACAGGCCCCAGCACGACAGGGTCAAGTTCGAACTGCCCGAAAGAACAATCGGAAAAATAATCGCGCACACTCCCTGTAGCACCGTTATCGCAAAACCCACGCTGACCTACCATCCTGCCGATAAGGTCAGCCGGATTCTCCGAAACGAACCCCATATCGGAAAATTCAGCCAATATAATCAATGTCTTGATTTTTCCTTTAGTCGGATAGTCGCCGATTGCCAGGGATTTCTGTGCAGGAATGCGCGAACCGGCCCTCCTTAATGCCGAAAGCCGTTCATGGTCAGACGCAAACATACGCCCTGTGGGGAGCAGCCGTCCCGACTTATCAGGCTCCAGCACACCGCCGTCAGGGGCAACATACACACACCAATCCCCATCACCATAAAGCTCGGCTTCGACCGCCGAGCCGTCAGGTTGCGGTATTGTCAACCGGCCAGGGCGCGGCGGCATAGCAAATGCCGCCGCACTGGCCAGTAACATAGAAACCGCGATTACAGGTTTCCTAAGTTTATCCATTCCGGGATTTATTTAACGATTACCGAACGTGAAACATCACCAGCTTTAACGATGTATATGCCAGGTTCCATCCCTATACGGACTTCGCCGTCGGCTTCGGCAGAACGGAGCATGCGGCCGTCGGGCGAGTATATGCACACGTTTGTCATCGTAGCGGTGGCAATAACTATATAGCGCCCTTCGACACGGATGACACATCCCTGCCCGGCATCGGCACCGACATTGTCAACACCCGAATAGCCCGACACTGTAACCGTGTTGGAATAGGGGGATTCCCCTTCGGCAAACAGGGCTGTGACATTGTAGGTATATGTCCCGTCGCTTACGGGTGCGTCGGAGAATTCAGGTGTGGCAAGCGGCTTGTCGTTAAGACGTTGGTCATCACGATAAACATTGTAACCCAACAGTTCGATGTCGACCATATTTCCTTCGGGGGTATAGGTGATGTCGTCGATGAGCAATGCCAGGGTGCCTGCCGCATTATAATGGATAGCGGCATATTGGGTTTCTTCCGGAAGGTCGAATTCATAATATGTGTAACCATGTTCGGGAGAAGTAGCATATCCGGCAGGAACCTCGGTAGCATAAGCGAAGCGTTCAAAATCCGCAATATCGTCGGATTCGGTCGATACCATGATTTCGAACGACTCAAGCCCGTACTTATTTGTCAGGGATTTAGCCCATAGCGATATAAACTTGTCATTTTCTGCAAGTTTAGGAAGAATAAACCAATCGTCGTTAGGATCGTCATCCGTATCCTCGCCGGTTTCGGGATTGTAACGTTTGCACTGCCAGAAGGCAAGAAGTTTGTTGCCCGAATGAGCTTCCCATATGGTGCTCGTGCCACGCAGATTGAATTCCTCCACATCGACAACCTGGCACACCATTCCGTTCTGACTGTTAGGCGTGTTCAACATCGGCAAGGTAGTGGTGGTTGTGAGTTTGTCGTTATCCACCAGCTTATAAGCACCGAGCATCCCCTCGTTCTTTGTAACCACGACATTACCCGATGCATCAAGCTTGACATCTATCCCGCCTACACTGCCGGCTTCCAAATCTTCAAAGCTGTCGGTCAACGGGGCGTTGTAACGGCATTCGGGTGAGGCCCAGGAAAGTTTGACAACCGAATTCGATTCCGACACATTTGCAAGAGCCACCGGGGCTGGAAGAGCCGACCTTACGACATGGATATTCGACCTATAGGCATTGTTGTTCGGATTTTCGTCAGCAAGACAAAGAATCTGGGCCTGTACCAATGCCGAAGTGGCGTTAGACGAAAGGAATGCATCGACATCCACATTGGCAACACCGCATGGAGGAAGCGAAGCTACCGGGACGCTTGACACGAATTTGCCGTCGATAAACACCTGGACCTCGCAGACAGGCGAATCCTTCAGGCCGGCATTCGTCACAGTTACCGACGTGGTGAAATCCTTGCCGGCATACAGTTTGGCGGGGAATGTAACATCCGACATCATCAGGTCGATATCGAACCCTTCCTCGATGCTGATTCTGTCGAACATCACATAGAAGCCGTTGGTTGAAGAGGCACACTCTATGCCGAGCTGCAAATGTTTCTCCCCTTTGAATTTGTCAAGTGAGATAGTCACCAGATGCCATCCTTTGATATCCTCCGGTTTGGTAAAGGTGGCAATATCTTCCCACTCTGTCCCGGAATTGTTATTGCCCTTGATGGTGACGCTTGTCTTGTCGTCGATAAACATGCACCACATATTCATAACCGGCTTCTTAAGGGTTGAAATGTCGGTTATAGGCATTTCGAGACGTGTCACACCACGGTCAAACGCGTTATATACAGCCATACCGCCATCATTGTCATATGATGTAACAGGCATGCCGTTCTGATCGTACAGTCCCTCCACATAAGTAACTACATTGATTGCATTGTAGCCTTCAACAGCTTTAAGCAGCCAGGGGGTGGAATGCAGCCCGGCTCCCTCAAACGACTCATAGAACGGGGTGGGATACGGGGTGCCGAAAGCCGACTGGTTCGACCTGCCAATTGCCCCGGTACCACTTTCGTTAACAGCCCATACATTGAATTGCAATGCATCCTGCGGGTTTTCCAACACAGGCTGGAATTCTGCCGAAAAGCCGGTGACGGCATCACATATAGGTTCCAATGAATTACCTACCGATACATTATATTTAAGCCCGGAGGAGTCCATATAACCCCCATGCTGCCCTTCGGTCGGTGCTTCCCATGTCAGGCGGGCAATATCCCCATCCTGCACCCAGCAAACATTTTTCGGAGCGCCTGGAAGATCGACACCGACCCAACATGTGGCCTCTACCGGCATACCTTCACCGCTTTCGTTTTTGCAAACAACGGTGTATGTGTTGTTACCTTGTGCCGGTTTTTCATCAATAACCGACAATTCCGCCCCGGGCTTGGGCGACAGAAATTCTTCTACCACGGTGCCGGTAGTGGTATTGGTAACAACCACCCGGCCGATTGACTTCAGGGTATTCCCTGCAAAATCAATATCAGGGCATTTAAACGAAACCGTTGACTGCATAGCCCCAAGGGGAGCGGCTTTCACTGCAAGATCCACGGCCGTGCCCGGTGCTTCCCCGTCATAACCCTCGCCGATTGAGAAATCCACAATGCTGATGGCTCCATTGACTTTCTGGGTGAGCACATGCATGCCGAAGAAATATTCCCCGTCCTCCTCAGGCACAATCCATTCGTCAAAAGTTGTGCGCACCATGAAAACCGATGCCCTTATGCGGTCTTTAAGCTCTTCGGGGGTATTACCTTTGCCATAGCATAAATCAACCCTGTGGGTTTCCATATTGGCACTTCCTATCATGTTGACAAGCAGCTTGTAATGTTTGCCTTTCTCAAGGCTCACCGGCGGAGAGACGAGCCAGTCGTCAGAATCCTGCTCGGGATTGATCATGAACCATACATATCCTTCGGAGTACATCCACGATGCACCGTCCTGGTTTGCGTCATTAAATGTAAAGAGGCCGAAGCCGTTATTATCGAACGAATACGAGAACGGAGGCCGCACACCCAGCCCCTTGCCAAGCAACAATGTCTCGCTGGTGGCAGGCTTGCTCGAGCCAACCCCGTCGCTTGCCACGATATTATAGGAATAATAATCCATCGACGAAATAGTGGCATCGGTAAAGCTCGTGGCATCCAAACCATCGGCAACCACAACAGCGCCCGGATTGCGGGTAACGGTATAGCGTAAGGCATCAAGGTCGATATACCCTCCGTTGACACTTTTCGTAACGGGAGACCATGAAATTACAGCCGAGCTGCCATTTTCGGTGACTGACACATTTTCAGGGGTCATAGGCATATCATGGCCGATATACATCCGTTGGCTTCCTTCAAGCCCCGGGGTGCCGTCAAAATCAGCATAGACCACAAAATTATGGAATCCGGCCTCAAGCGTCAATGGAACGGCAACATCCGCCCCGGGGGCAGCCTCGCCGGTGGTTTCTACATCATCGACCAGCAGGTGCCAGGTAAGTGTGCCGTCAAGAGGAGTGTTCGACGTCGACATTGAAGGCATCTTCATCCGTACATGCCCGGAAAGTGTGCCATTGGGGAAGTCGATCGTGAAATTGTCAATCCATGACGGTGTCACCGCCTCAGCTTCAGGCATAGCGCACATACCGGTCCACTGCATAGCCCGGCCGGTAAAATCCATAACCTTATCAGCCGTGCCGTCAGCCGTATCTATCGTGTAGACGGCATTATCTGCGAAACAGTAGAGTGTTTTGCCTGCATGATCGAAACTGATGCTGCTTTTGTCGGACACCATTAATCCAACGGTACCTACCTCTTTAGTTTCTGCCGTGGCCTTGTCAATAATATGCAGCGAGCCGTCAGCACCCAGGCCATAGAGAATCCCGGCGTTATCGCATGTCATCGACAGGAACTTTTGCGAAAGAGGTGCCACATCCGTCTTGTCACCGGTATTCAAATCAAGCGTTGCCAGTGAGAAGGTGGTTGCTGAAATCCCGGACGCGTTGCCGAAACATCCATATGTCACACCTGAAGCTGTGTCATAAGCCAATGCCGTGGGGTGCATCTCTTTGGTGCGCACCTGTGAGGTCATCCCCCAACCTATTGAAGAGTTATACTGGTAAATGAAATACAGGTCAGCCATGCCGAATTCAAGTATGGCATAATAAGAGCCGTCAACAAACAGCCCTGCATTTGCCTCCAACGGCTGTTGGATGTAATTGCGGATTTCGGTGTCGAATGTTTCGCCTAAAGCAAGGGTGGAAACGGTTGTGGCACCGCTTTCCATAAGGATACCCACAAATTGCAGGTCACTTGCACCAGCCTCTGCCTTAAGAGGCGGGGATACAGATTTATTATCGGGTTTGGCCGCATCAGAACGGGAATTTCCTGCAAATGAAATCACAGACGAACCGCCGGCGTCCAAACGTGTGGATTCTACACGGCTAGGGAAGAAACTCCGGGCCGAAGGGGGCTCCGGGCCCCGGTCAGCAGCGAACGCATATGTGCTACTACCCCCCCCCATTAATAATACACTGATACTCAGCAATATACCTTTCATTGCAATTTAGTTTAGGTATTAGGTTGATAATAAGGTTGATTATTGCCCGACTCTTCGGACAACGGCAAATGTACGTAAATAAATGTAAACATCCAATAATTAACCAAAAATCCAGGCAAAATATCAACTCATGCCCCCGACAGCCTGCATAATGCCCGATTTTGGACTATTGCATATTCATTATGCAAAAACGACGCACTAAAAACACGGTCGAAAAAGGAAAAGCCTTGTGCCACGTCGTAACGTGTTACACAAGGCTTTTCCAAATATCCGGTTATCGCTTATCGGAAAATTGGTCATTGGAACATTTAACAGCAACCGCCAAACATCCCCAACCTACACCTCCCGACTTACAACTTACAACTTACAACTTATAACTTACAACTTATAACTTACAACTTATGACTTACAACTTATGACTTACAACTTAAGTCTTAAAACTCCTAAGCTCCTATCGCCCTGACGATTTCGGCAAAGATTTCCTCCACAGAGCCGTGACCGTTGATTGCACGGTATTTACCCTCATTTATGTAATAGTCGCGTAAAGGGGTTGTGGATTCATGATATACCTGGAGACGGTTCTTTATGGTGTCGATGTTATCGTCGGCACGGCCTGTCTGCTGCCCGCGCTTAATCATACGGTCAACCAGTTCCTCTTCAGGAACCTCAAGCCCGATTACATGATGCAGTGTCTGGCCTCTACGGCTGAAAAAGCGGTTAAGGGCATCAGCCTGTGGAACCGTGCGGGGGAATCCGTCGAGAATCACCCCGTCCTTTGCCTTTGGTTCGTGATCAAGGATTTCCTCAAGGATACGAATCATAAGTGAATCGGGGATGAGCTGGCCTTGGTTAATGTATGTTTTGGCAATCTGGCCAATCGGGGTTTTGCGTGCGATATGGTCACGCAAAACTTCCCCTGTGGATATGTGGTGGAGGCCGTATTTTTCAATCAGTTTTTCACTTTGGGTGCCTTTCCCGCTCCCCGGGGCACCGAAAATAACTACGTTCATTTCGTTCTATATTTGAATTGTTGCTGTGGAAGCCTCAACAGCTTCATTGAAGTCGGCATGACTTCTGTGTGCCATCTTCCAATTTCATCCCCCTATGACACAGAAAAAGTTCCGGCAGTGCGCCACCGGGTAAACAGAGGGGAGTACGACAACCGGCCGGATTTGTTCCGGCCGCTGTCGGCAGGGGGTATATCAGGACTGTAGCTGAAAGGATAACGGCATTAATCGGCCGATTCCTTAAGCACGTAGATGTCCTTGAGGTTTCTAGCCAGCCCGTCAAGGTCAAGCCCGTAACCGATAATGAATTTCGGGGGTATGGAGAAGCCCACATAATCAGGCTTTACATCGCACTGAAGGCTTTCAGGCTTGAACAACAGGGTAGCGATTTTAACCTCGGCAGGATTCTTTGCCTCGAGGTCGCTGACAAGCTGCTTTATGGTCTTGCCGGTATCGACAATATCCTCCACAATGATTACCGGCCGCCCTGTGATATCCTCGGACAGCCCCATCATCTGCTTCACAACCCCTGACGATGCAGTTCCTTCATAACTCTTCAACCGCACAAAAGCGATTTCCGCATCCAGCTCCACGTTGAGAAACAACTCGGAAGCAAATGGGAAAGCCCCGTTCAGCACGCACAGGAACAGCGGGCGCCTACCGGCATATTCGGCGGTAATCTCCCCGGCCAGTTCTTCAATGCGGCCCTGGATTTGATCTCTCTTGATATAAGGCTCAAAAGTGAGCCCGTTGTATATAACTTTTTTCATCGGGAAATATTGGTTATGCAAAATTAAAAAATGTTTTCGAGGTACGCCTAATCCCGGACGCATTTTTTAGGCAGAAGGCATCCTGACCATTTCTACAAGTGCCTGGGTTGGGTTTTCAGACATGTTTTTATTGAAAAAACTTTTGACGTGCGGGCATATATGCAGCCATAAGCATTCCTGAGCCCCCCAATCAGATTTGCCAACAAGCGGATAATTTCATAATTTTGTATCTATGTTATAACAGGAGGGAAAAGCCGCCTGATGAAAAAGGCGGAATCCCCCTCCTGACCAGTGGATATGAAACTATTTACGACAGAAGAAATACGCGCAATCGACCGCCGGACTATCGAGCAGGAAGGGGTGCCTTCGCTCGAACTGATAGAGCGGGTGGCCGAAGGGGTGGCCGATGAAATTTCATCCCGTTGGCGCTCAAACAAACCGACAATGGTTTTTGCCGGGCCCGGCAACAACGGTGCCGATGCGCTCGGCGCCGCCAGGCTGCTTTTCGAGCGGGGATTCCGCCCGGAAGTATTCCTGTTCAATATCGGAGGCGACAAGCTTTCGACCGATTGCGCGGCATCGCGCGACAGGATGCTTGCCGAGGTTCCCGACATAATTTTTCACGAGGTCAAAGACCGGTTCTCGATGCCGAAAATCACCACGAACCACCTGGTAATCGACGGATTGTTCGGTTCGGGTCTGCGCGAGGAGCTGCAAGGGGGCTTCAAATCGCTCGTGCAATATATCAACGACGAAAACGCCACCGTGGTGTCAATCGACCTCCCATCAGGCATGTTCGGCGACTGGAACCCGCAGATTGTAAACCGCAACACCATACACGCCACCCTGACCCTGGCCATACAGTTCCCCCGCATCAGCTTCTTCATACCCGACAACGCCGAGCTTATCGGCGAATGGAAAATTATCGATATCGGCCTGAGTGAAAAAGCGATAGCCACCTCCCCGGCAAATTTCTGCCTGGTAGAGCAACGCGACGTTCACCGCCGCCTGCGCCACCGCAAGGAGTTCGCGTCAAAAGCCGATTTCGGTTCGGGCATACTCTATGCCGGGAGCTACGGCATGATGGGGGCGGCCATCCTCGCAGCCCGGGGTGCGCTGCGTGCAGGGGTGGGCAAGCTCACGGTCAACTCCCCCAAGTGCGGTTACCAGATAATGCAGAGCAGCGTGCCCGAAGCATTGTTCCGCCATAACCGGGGCGAAATCAACATCATCGACATACATCCCGAACGCGATTTCAGCGCCATAGCCGTAGGTCCGGGCATAGGCACCAACGAGCTGACGGTAAAGGCCGTGAAGGATTTCCTGGCATCAATCAACCAGCCGGTCATACTTGATGCCGACGCCCTCAACTGCATAGCCATAAAGCCATCGATACTCAACACCATCCCGGTGCTGTCAATCCTGACACCGCACGCCGGGGAATTCGACCGTCTTTTCGGCCCGCAGCCATCGGCCGAGGCCCGTCTGCGCAAGGCCATAGAGATGGCAAAGTATTACAACATACTGATTATCCTCAAGGGACGATACACCGCCATTGTGCGCCCCGACGGCAAGGTCTACTTCAACTCGTCGGGATGCCCAGCAATGGCTACCGCAGGGAGCGGCGACGTGCTCACCGGCGTGTTGCTCTCCATGCTGGCGCAAGGGTATCCGGCGGAACTGGCCTCGCTCATAGCGGTCTACGTCCACGGTCTGGCCGGTGAGATGGCAGCTGCCGAACAAGGGGAATACGGTGTGACCGCAGGCGACATCGCTTCCTACATAGGCAAAGCCATAAGCGAGATTATGAAATAACATATCGCCGATTTATAAGGGATTGTCTAAACAATTTCAGACACCTCTAACAGGAACAATCAAACATCATGGGAACACTTACATCCATTCTAAAAATATCGGTTGCCGCCGCCATGCTAGCAACAGCTGTAACCGCCACGGCACAGAACACCCAACGCCTCGCGGCAACGAAAGCCAACGACTACGCGCTGGTCTACACCCTGCCACAGACACGCCTCGCCGTCACCATCGAGGCGGAAATGACAATCAAGCGACCCGGCGAATTCTATAAATACGCTAAAAAGTACCTCAACATAAACAACCCGATTACACGCGAAAGCCGCGAAGCTACACTGAAATCGGCCATAGTGACCACTTCGGGCATACCCGACGACGAAGAGCGTTACGCCGTGCAGTTCAAAAGCGGCTCGGCACCATTCATGATTCTTTCCGCCAACAACGTGCCGCTGGCGGTCAACACGGAAAAGACAATGAAAGCCGCCGGTGTATCCCTTCCCGAACCGCGCCAGGCAGCACCTACACCGCTTGAAACCGCAGCAGCACGCCAGGTCGTAAGCGAAGAGATGATGCAGAGCCAGTCAACGGCCAAACGGGCAGAGCTTGCAGCCTCGGCACTGTTCGCGATCCGCCAGACACGCAACGACCTTATAACCGGGCAGGCCGAGCAGACTCCTCCCGACGGGAAATCGCTGCAACTGATGCTCGACAACCTTGAGGCACAGGAGCAGGCGCTGATGGCCATGTTCGTCGGCACGACCTCCACATGGACTGATGTGGCCACATTCAACATACTGCCTGAGGACGACATCAACCGCATGGTCATTGCCCGCATCTCGGCAATCGACGGCATAGTGGATGCAAACGACCTTTCGGGCGCCCCCGTATATCTCAATCTCAAGGTGACGCAACGCGGCCAGCTACCGCTCAACGACAAAGGGGAGGAACTACCGTTCCCCAAAAACGGGTTCGCATACTGCATTCCCGGCACGGCACAGATAACGGTGACCTACGACGGACGCGCATATTTCGATGCCGACAAGGAGATTGCCCAGTTCGGCGTTATCTACGGCCTGGCACCCAACTCATTCACTGACCGCAAAGCCCCCATCTTCGTAATCTTCGACCCGGCAACCGGCGCCATCGCCACCCAAGGCCCGGCCTCGGAGCAATAAGGCTTTCGGGCAGGAGCCAATCATACATTACCGCCACAAATAAAGTACCGGCGTTGTGTCAGACCTTGAATGTCGACACAACGCCGGTGCTTTATTGGCGGAACACAAACGGGATGGTATCACCCAAGCTGGGATGCAGGATCGAGATTCTCCCGCTCGATATCCTTGAAGTAACGGTAAGTCTGCACCTTGAGTTCCGCGCAGGCATCATCATCGGCCACTATAATCGCATTCGGATGCATCTGGAGGGCTGAGATTGTCCACATCTGCGAGATACCCCCCTCGACGCCGTGGCGGAGTGCACGGGCTTTGTTATGGCCGTTGACCATCAGCATGACGCTGCGTGCATCCATAACGGTGCCTACACCTACGGTGAGGGCGGTTTTCGGCACAAGGTCGACGTTATTGTCGAAGAAACGCGAATTGGCTATAACGGTGTCCTGTGTGAGGGTTTTCTGGCGTGTGCGCGATGTCAGCGACGAGCCGGGCTCGTTGAACGCGATATGGCCGTCGGGGCCTACACCGCCCATAAACAGGTCGATTCCGCCATAGCTGCGGATTTTTTCCTCGAAACGGGCGCATTCGGCCTTAAGGTCGGGGGCATTCCCGTTGAGTATATTCACATTCTCGCGGGGGATGTCGATATGGCTGAAAAAATTGTTCCACATAAAGCTGTGATAGCTTTCAGGATGCTCCTCGGCCAGCCCGCAATATTCATCCATATTGAACGTCACAACGTTGCGGAACGAAACCTTTCCCTCATTATACAACTTTATAAGCTGACGGTACATGCCTAGCGGGGAGCTGCCCGTGGGACATCCGAGCACAAAGGGGCGTTCGGGCGTGGGAGCGGCCTCGTTGATGCGGGCGGCCACATAATTTCCGGCCCATTCTGAAAGCTGCCGGTAATTCTCCTGGATTATAAGCCTCATGGTGTATGGTATATTTTTGAGTTAGTTAAATGCTGTTTCCGTAACGAAGGAATTAAACAAGATTAGTATTCAATTCCCGTCAAAATTCCTAACTTTGCAAAGTTAAGAATTTTCGGCATTCCCCGTAAAAACAAATCCAACAAATCCTGACCTAACCAATAGATTTAATGAAAACAAACCTTAGTTCGCAGATAAAGCTCGACCGTGTGCCAAGGCGGTATTACGCGCCGCAGGGAGAGCTTGAACTTGCAGCCCTCACCCGTGAGGAAAAAATCTATACACGCATTTTCGAAACTTCCGACGACGGCAGCGAATATCTCGCCCGCCACATAGCCGACGTCATCCGCCGGAACGTGGCCGCCAAAAACCGCTGTGTGATGGCTCTCGGAGCCGGTCGCTCCACCCATTCGGTCTACGCCAGCCTTATCGGCATGTATGAACGGGGCGAAGTGTCGTTCGACCGCGTGACGGTGTTCAACCTCAGCGAATTCTTCCCCCTCATCCCCGAAGGCCCCTCAACGCTGGCACGCCTCCGTGAAATATTCCTTGACAAAGTAAATGTGCGTCCCGAAAACATCCACACCATCAATCCGGCTGTGACGATGGAGGACATGTTCGAGTACTGCAACGAATACGAACGCAAGATTTCCGACTGCGGCGGCCTGGACCTCACCGTTTGCGAAATCGGCCCCAGCGGCACCCTGGCATTCAACGAACCCGGCTCGCTCTCCACAAGCCACTGCCGCCTGGTGCTGCTCAGTGCGGAAGTGCGCCACACGATACAGACGTCGTACAAGTGCGACGAATGCCCCACCACGGCAATAACCCTCGGGATGTCGAACATCCTGGCATCCACCCGTGTAATGTGCATGGCATGGGGCGAGAACCGCTCAAAGGTGGCATATGAAGCCATCGAAGGCCCCGTAACGGATACGGTTCCCGCATCGTTCCTGCAACTCCACAACCATGCACGCGTGGCACTCGACCTTTCGGCAGCCGACGACCTGACACGTATTTCCTACCCCTGGAAAGTGACATCGTGCGAATGGACCAACAAGCAGATCCGCCGCGCCATAGTGTGGCTGTGCGGCCAGACCGGCAAACCGATTCTGAAACTCACCAACAAGGATTACACCGACTGGGGCCTTGGCGAACTGGTGGCGCTCTACGGCTCGGCCTACAACGTGAATATCCAGGTGTTCAACGAGCTGCAACACACCATCACGGGCTGGCCGGGAGGCAAGCCGAATGCCGATGACACTTCGCGCCCCGAACGCGCCACCCCTTATCCAAAACGTGTCATAATATTCTCGCCACACCCCGACGACGACGTGATTTCAATGGGAGGCACATTCAAACGCCTTGTCGACCAAGGCCATGACGTGCATGTGGCCTACGAGACCTCGGGCAACATCGCCGTAGGCGACGAGGATATGATGCGCTACTTCATGATGATGGATAAAATCGCCCCGATGTTCGGGTTCGACAACGAGGAATTCACGAAACTGAGCAACGATGTGCGCGAATTTGTCAACAGCAAGAAATCAAACAGCGATGTCGACACCCCCGAAGTGCGCGAAATCAAAACCATGATCCGCCAGGCCGAAGCCTCGATTGCATGCAACTATATCGGGGTAAAGCCCGGAAACGTGCATTTCCTCCGCCTCCCCTTCTACGAGACCGGGACTATAAAGAAAGGCGAACTTTCGGAGCACGACGTGGAAATAGTCAAGAATCTGCTTTCGGAGGTCAAGCCCCACCAGATTTTCGTGGCAGGCGACCTTGCCGACCCACACGGCACCCACCGCGTGTGCACCGATGCAGTGCTGGCGGCCATCGACGACCTGAAGGAGGAACCATGGATGGCCGACTGCCGCATATGGATGTATCGCGGGGCATGGGCAGAATGGGAAATCGACCACATTGAAATGGCTGTGCCCATCTCGCCAGAGGAACTGCGGTTCAAACGAAATTCAATCCTCAAGCATCAGAGCCAGATGGAGAACGCCCCCTTCCTGGGCGACGACGACCGCCTGTTCTGGCAGCGCGCCGAAGAGCGTAACCGCGCAACGGCACAGCTCTACGAAAACCTCGGCCTTGCATCATATGAGGCCATGGAAGCATTCGTGCAGTATCATCCTTTGTAAGTTGTAAGTTGTAAGTTGTAAGTTGTAAGTTATAAGTTGTAAGTTGTAAGTTATAAGTTGTAAGTTATAAGTTGTAAGTTATAAGTTGTAAGTTGTAAGTCTTAAGCTTTAAGTTGCAAGTTATAAGTGCAATGCTGAAAAACAAAGAGGGCGGTGTGTCAAAATATTGAATTTTGACACACCGCCGTAGTTTTCGCCCGGATGGCGAGGGCGGTGTCAGAATGGTTCATCCGAATCCCGCAAGCGACGACCCGGATGAGCCACTATGACACACCCTCCTTTTAATTCTTATCTGTTTATAGTAGGATGGTTAATCCCAGGTGTATTCGCGGATTTTGCTTTCGAGAAAGTCACCCTGCTGGAGACCTGCCGTGCGCCACACCGGTTCGCCATTCTTGAAAAGGATGAGGGTGGGAACCGAACGGACGTTATATTCCGCAGCAAGACGCCGGTTATTGTCAATGTCGATTTTGACAATGTTTGCCGCATCACCAACATTTGCCTTTACCTGTTCGAGAATAGGAGCCTGCATTTTGCAAGGCCCGCACCATGTGGCAAAGAAATCTACGAGTGTCGGTTTCGACTGTTTGATAATTTCCGAGAAATCGCTCATAATTATAAGTTTTTTAGCAGGGTCGACAATTTGGCATCATATCCCCGCGCATTAATACATATTATATCAGCAAAAGGTTGCGACCAACCTCCGCAAATGCCGTTCAGGCATCTGATATAACAACATTTTTAAGGATGCCGATGTTTACAAAATCAGCAAGGAATCTTTAAATCGGCATCGTATGGCATGCCGGCTTATGACTTCCTGCGGCAAAGATAATCCGTTTTCCGAAATTTTCAGTAAATTTGCATGCATATCCGCCTCGACAACGCCGAAAGAATGTGCCGGGAAAAGGCGCATAAAGGAAGGCGTGAAGGCCGGGAAAATATCACTTTATGGAGCGTATAAGCCTAAGAGGTATGGGAGTGGCGCTGGCCACACCTTTCAACGATGATTTTTCAGTCGACTACGAAGCCCTGAAAGGGCTTGTGGAATACCAGGTCAGCAATGGGGCCGACTATCTGGTGGTGCTTGCAACCACCTCCGAGGCCGTGACCCTAAGCTGCTCCGAACGCGACGAGGTGGCACGCTTTGTGGCAGAAACAGTGGCCGGGCGCATACCGCTCATCCTTGGCATGAGCGACAACTGCACCCACCGGCTGGTGTCGCACTTAAAAGAAACGGACTTCACAGGCTACAGCGCCATCCTTTCGGTAGTGCCATATTACAACAAACCCTCACAGGAGGGGATTTACCGCCATTTCAAGGCTGTGGCCGAAGCTTCCCCCCTGCCTGTGGTGCTTTACAACGTGCCGTCGCGCACGGGAAAGGACATGGAAGCCCCCACCACCCTGCGCCTCGCCCGCGAATTCCAAGGCAAAATCATAGGGGTGAAGGAAGCCTCGGGCAACCTCGGGCAGGTTTCAGAAATAATCGACGGCAAGCCGGAAGGGTTCCAGGTGGTGAGCGGTGATGACTCGCTGACACTCAAAATGCTCCGCATGGGGGCGGAAGGAGTGATTTCGGTGATAGGCAACGCACTGCCCCACATGTTCGGCGACCTTGTGCACCGCGCACTCGCCAACCCCGGCGATGAACGGGCCGATGAAATCGACCGCGCCCTCCAGCCTCTCGACAAAGCACTTTTTGCCGACGGCAACCCTTCGGGACTGAAATGCCTGTTGTCGGAACTCGGCCTGGCACATAACGTGTTGCGGCTGCCGCTGGTGCCTGTCTGCGAGCCTGTGCACAAAGCGATAGCTGATGCATTGCAAGCCTGTGACACAGGTTTTGCGAAATGAGAATTTATTCGTAACTTTGTGCCGCCCGAACGGCAGCTTATCGGAAGACGGGATATAACCACGGCTTCATAGGCACGCCCTTACAACGGTCCGGTAGCTCAGCTGGATAGAGCAACTGCCTTCTAAGCAGTCGGTCACGCGTTCGAATCGCGTCCGGATCACCGGCAAAGAGGAAGTCAGCACGACTTCCTTTTTTAATATTCACACATTACCCCCCTATATATGAGGTTTGACGAGCTTGATTTAGGCTACGAAGTGCTCGACGCACTCGATGCGATGAGATTTGACGAATGCACCCCGATTCAGGAACAGGCAATCCCGGTTATTCTCGAAGGGCGCGACCTTATAGCCTGCGCACAGACAGGCACCGGCAAAACCGCAGCCTATCTTCTCCCCGTAATCGACCGCCTGGCCGACGGGAGCCTCCCAGACGATGCGATAAACTGCCTGGTTATGTCGCCTACACGCGAACTGGCACAGCAAATCGACAGGCAGATGGAGGGGTTTGCCTACTTCCTGCCAATCAGCTCGCTGGCCATATACGGCGGTACCGACGGCGCCACGTTCGCCCGCCAGCAACGCGGCCTGAAAATGGGTGCCGACGTGGTGATTGCCACACCGGGGAGGTTGCTCGACCACATCCAGATGGGCTATGTCGACCTTTCGCGTGTGTCGTTCTTCATCCTCGACGAGGCCGACCGCATGCTCGACATGGGTTTCTACGACGACATAATGCAGATTGTGAAACGGCTCCCGGCCAACCGCCAGACGCTTATGTTCTCGGCCACGATGCCCCCTAAGACGCGCCAGCTGGCAAAAGCCATCCTCACCGACCCCGCCGAGGTGCGCATAGCCGTGTCACGCCCCACCGAAAAAATCGACCAAAGCGCATTCGTGTGCCATGAGGCCCAAAAAACACCGCTGCTCAAGCACCTCTTCTCCACAGCCCACTCGCAAAGGGTGATAGTGTTCGCCGCCTCCAAACTGAAAGTGAAAGACCTCACACGCGAGCTGCGCCGCGCCCGTTTCAAAGCCGCCGAAATGCACTCCGACCTCGAGCAGCAACAGCGCAACGAGGTGATGCAGGCATTCCGCGCAGGAAAAATCGACATACTCGTGGCCACCGACATCCTGGCACGCGGCATCGACATCGACGACATAGCGATGGTGGTGAACTACGACGTGCCTCGCGAGGCGGAGGATTACGTGCACCGAATAGGCCGCACGGCACGCGCCAATGCCGACGGCATGGCTGTGACCCTGGTGAGCGGGCGCGAACAGCAGAAATTCGGCAGCATCGAACGATTCCTCGGCTACGAGGTGAAGAAAAACGAAATCCCTGCCGAATTCGGCGAAGCACCGGCATATAATCCCGACAGGAAACCGCATGGCCAACGGCCACACGGCGGCAAACGCCCCAAAGGCGGCAAACCGGGACGCAACAACGCACACCATGGCAACAACCGTGACAACCGTCACCGCCAAAAGCCACGCGCAACAAGCTGAACCGTATAAACCTCCTCAAACACAACCGGCATTCCAATGCCAGCCGACAGAACCGGCATATCAACGCACAAAACCTAGTTAACACATGTTAAAAACAGGGAGGGGTAATTCCATCTCCCCCAAATATATTACTTTTGCAAAGCAAAACACCACATATCATTATCGCACTTAACGACTTGAAACACATCAACCTTTTTTTATCACATACAATCATGATTAAAAAACTAATCGGCTACGGCATGCTTGCCGTAACCGCCATGGCAGCCCCCGTCGCTATGGCACAGGATTCCGAAAACCTCGACGTATGGAAACGCAACAAAGGAATCAACCTAAGCTACATCACACACCAAAGCCTCAAAGGGGAAATGATTGATCCGGAAATATCGGAAATTCCCATCCCCGTTCAATACGACAGCAAGGCCGGTTTCTCATTGAGCACAGGCAACACCTACCTTTGGCCCCGTAGTGCAGGATGGGCAGGAAACCGACTGAAAGTCGGCGTTGACGCCCGCTGGTTCGACATCAGCTATGTAAAATATACGAAATATCCCAAACTGGCCGGTATACAGATTGAAGACTGGATGGTCGACCCGGATGATTTCGACTATGACTTCGATTATCCCGGCTATCCCGAAGACGAATGGGATGACGAATCAGGATTTGACACCGACAACATCAGCAACCAGCAGCTCCATCTCGGTGTAGGCATCGGCCCCGCCGTGGCTGTGGTGCCTTTCCCCAGCGCCAACAGCGGCCTCCGCTACCTCCGAGTAAACCTCTACGGCCACTACAACCCCTCTGCATCGGCTTTGATAACCAAAGACCCGCAAGGCGACACATCGGCAAGCTGGGCTTTCGTAAACGCATGGGATTGCGGCATGAACTTCCAATGGAAATATTTCACCCTGGGCTTCGAAGGCCGCTGGGGAAAAGCCAAATATAACTCAATCATAAGCGAGGACGACCTGGATGTAGACACCGATTCGGGCGACATCTCATTCAACTCCGACACGAAGCAGACCTACAAGAACGCCTCTTTCCGCATCTCCCTCGGCTTCCGCTTCTAACCCACCCACACCAAACAACCACCCGCCATCCACTCCCTCCACCTTCACCTCTCAAAACACCACCAACAACCCGACCAACGGCTCATCCGCCCCGATGAAAGGGAATCCTTCAATCCTCAGGATGAGCCGTTGATATTCAACAAAAATAACAACCCACCTTTTTATGAAACCAAACAAGTTCCTTTACCTTGCCATGCTTGCAGCCGCCGTATGCACCGGCTTCACATCATGCAGCAACAATGACGATGACGACCAGCCGACGAACACCCAGCTATGGGTGGGAAATCTCGGTGCTCCCGCCTACGAAGCCGACGCCGTGGCCTACAACATAACCAACAGCAGCGAATTCGGCAGCATCGAACTGACCGCCAGCGGCAACTATATCGTAATGCCACCGATGGGCAACCACGGCCAAAACGCCCCTGTGGCAAAATCAGCACCGGCCGGCCGCACAATGTTCCACAAAACCGCACCTTCGGCACGCGATTACAGTTCCAACGGCATTTTCGGCGAATACACCAAACTCGCCGACGGCTCCTACAACCTCAAGGGCTTCGGCATACTCGGACCGCTCACCGACGGCACACTCGATCTTACGCTCGAAAACGGCACTGAATACATCCTCGACGCAATAAAAATCTCCAATATGGAGAGCAACGCCCTCAACAACCGCTTCTGCCGCACATGGTATGTTGAAAGCGTGACCATCGCGGAATATGACGCAGCCGGTAACCTGACCCGCAGCCAGACCCTCTCAAAAGAAGAAATCCGCGAAGACTACGTGCGCTACGTAGTTGTCACCAAGGCTGGGACTTTCATGCAGACCGACTGGCATGACGTCATAGAAGGCTATGGCGAATGGCACTGGTACGACACCGCCAACCAGGTGTTCACCTACAGATTCCTCGACGATGATGACGACGACACCGGCTCGGAACAAGTGGCATTCCAAAACGACAAAGCCATATTCCTCGGCTCCTACCCCGACTACAACGACTACGACCAACTCATAACCGTCGTCGAACAGGTTGTAGCCACCGCCAAATAACCCCATCCCATTTGTAGAGACGGGATAGCATCCCGTCTCACGAAACATCTTCACGAAACATCCTCACTAAACACCCTAACTAAACATCCTCACGAAACACCCTCACTAAACTCCATTATTAAACTCCATCATTAAACTCCCTCTCCAACCCACACTCACCAAACACCATGCTTCACCAAGCATATCCCTCTCCCACCAAACCATCTCTCCCACAAACTCCCCGACAGGTGGCTGTCAATCCGAACAATCCGGATTAACAGCCACCTGTTGCGTTAGTTGAAAATTTTCCTTAACTTTGCCAGTGAAACCGGCAACTGCGGCACACAGACCGGCAGCCCGGCGGGGCAAAACCTTTTGAAACACACATCAGAGTTTTCGGAAGTTCGGCCCCTAATCCCCATATTACAACTGATTATCAGCGGATTGCACGCAATCCGCACAGGGAGATGAACACCCCGACGCGAACCCGCCACGACGACGCCACCACCCCGGCGTGGTATGTCGCCACAGGCCGCGCCACCGAAAAGCGCCAAGGAACGGGCAACAACACACTTGCCGAAACCGTGGAAAAATACAACCACGGCAACAACACCCGCATCCGGCTGTTCGCCCCCACCATAGTTGTGCTTTCAGGCGAGAACACCTGCCCACGACGCACCCAGCGCCCGCTTATGGGCAACTACGTGTTCCTGCGATGCACCCTCGCAGAGCTGAAAGATTTCCGCAACCACTACCCCCAGCTTAACCCCGTAATCGACCACGCATCGTCGCAGCCGGGACGCTACCTCACCGTGGCCGACCACGACATGGAGCGCTTCCAGGCACTGGCCACAATGCTATGCCACCGTGTGCCATGCTATTCACCCGGGGAAATCGACCTTGAGAAAGGCGACTATGTAGGCATAGTAGGAGGCCCCTTCCAGGGACTTGAAGGCATACTCATATCGCAGCAAGGGAGCGACGGCGGACGCGTGGCCGTGAACATAGCCAACCAGCTGCTCGCCGTTACCTACCAGATCGAGCCGAGATACATCAAAGTGCTGCGATTCGCCAAAGGGAACAAGCACGTCTACGACCGCCTCGACGCCTTTGCCAAACGCCTCGACAAAGCCATCGCCGAGCACACCGCTACCGGCACCATCACCCTCGCCTCCACCGCCGCCCTCGGCTACTTCCTCGACCGCTTCGGCAACGCCCACATCCCCGGCGTGAAAACCCGCTGCCGCTTCACCGCCCACATCATGGCCGCCGCCTACCTCCTCGGCGACACCACCCGCAGCGAGGCCGCCCGCTCAGAAACCCTCTCCCTCCTCCCCTCCGTCACCAACCCCGCCACCGCCGCCGCCATCCACCGCCTCCTGGCCCTCTGCAACCCCGCCTGACCCCACAAGTGAAAACTCAGATTTCAGCACAGAACAAACGTATTGCCAAAAACACAGCCTACCTCTTTGTTCAAAAGCTAATCATAATTCTCCTGGCGCTCTACACGGCACGCATACTGCTTAAAACGCTTGGGATTGATGACTACGGCCTTTACGGCCTTGTAGGAAGCATCGTGGTAATGTTCAACTCCTTGCGTACGATGTTCTCTAACTCAATCCAACGCTTTATAAATGTGGCCAAAGGGGAAGGAGACTCGCAACGAATACGCTCCATCTACAGCACCGGGGTAATAATACATCTCGGCATGGCTGTAATCTTTGTATCCGCCGTGGAAATTGCCGCATGGTTCTTTCTACCAGATTTAAACATCGTACCGGAACGATATAACGCGGCATTCTGGGTGCTGCAATGTTCGGTTTTATCGGCTGTCATATCACTTATGACAGTGCCTTATGATGCCCTTCTGATTGCAAATGAGAGATTTATGGCTATATCGGTTCTCTCTGTCACAGAATACACATTGCGCCTAGGCGTCGTCTTCCTATTATACATCACCCCGGGCGACAGGGTTGTGGTCTATGCCATTCTCTTGGTGATTGTATCTATAATAGTACGAATTGCAAATGCCGTCTACTGCCATCACTCATTAGGGGAAGAAGCCCGCTTCCAACGCGGTGTCAACAAGCCGCTATTGAAAGAGATGACAGGGTTTGCCGGATGGAACTTTATCGGCAACCTCGGATATTCACTTTCAAACGAGGGCGTAAACATCGTGCTCAACATTTTTGGAGGGATTGTGGTGAATGCCGCACGCACAATCACCTACCAGGTCTCGGCAGCACTGACCCAGTTTGTAAGTTATGCCGTGGTAAGTTTCCAACCGCGCAGCATAACCATTTATTGCTCCGGTGATTTTGACGGATTTATGACACTGCAAAGCATCGGAGCCAAAGTTAATGTAGGCATTTTTTCAATCATCGCCGCACCATTGATTGCATTCACCCCGGCAATATTAAATTTCTGGCTAGGTGAAATCCCCCCATATACGGTGGCTTTCATCCAGACCCTGCTGTTATATCAAGCCATACGATGCCTCCACTCCCCGGTAGATACACTGTTCAAAGCTGCAGGCAATCTTCGCAATTACCAGCTTTGCGAACTGTTCTTTATGATGCTTAACCTACCCCTTTCATGGGTAGCGCTCAAAGCTGGAGCCCCCTATTGGGTCGCGTTTATAATAATGGCGATACTGGAAACCGCCAATCTCGTTTCTATAATGATATTGGCAAACAAAATGCTGCATTTCCCTATCAGAACGTTTGCCACCAACGTGGTGCTGCGCTCTGTCGTTATATTCGGATTGCTCGGGAGTATATGCTATCTGGCACATACCTTCGAATTGTCGCAGATGCCCTTCCCCATACTTTTGGCAAGTTCTGCCGGATTAGCCTTACTGATGAGCCTGTCAGTATTACTAATCCTGTTCTCAAATGCCGAACGCCAACGGCTGTTCTCCCTCCTGCCACTCGAACGCTTCAAAAAACAAAGCCACCGATGATACCCATAGTTTTTTCCACCGACCACAATTATGTGATGCCCGCCGGAGTTACAATCCTCTCTCTGCTTGAAAATGCCGACGGCGAAAGCTACGACATATTCATCCTTGCAGCACAGGATGTCAACGATAACGATAAAATGCTTTTGCGCCGACAGGTGGAAACCGCATCCCCCTCTTCGAAAATCTCATTTCTGTCGATGGGCGACAGTTTTGACGGGTGCTACGAGATACGTGGCATATCCAAAGCTGCTTATTACCGCCTGCTGATTCCGTGGCTGATTCCGCAGTATGATAAAATAATCTACAGTGATGTGGATATTATTTTTCAGAATAATCTACGAGAAGTATACGACATTGATTTAACAGGTTTCTATCTATCAGGAGTCAATACGCCAGGCTTCAAAGCAAAAAGCTTTGTAAAATATCTTACATCCATGCAACTAGAAGCATCACGTTATATTAATTCAGGCTTTTTAGTTATAAATGCAGCCTACCAACGACAATCATCGCTTAATAACCGCTTTCTTGAGTTATCAAAAAACAATTATACCTATCAAGACCAGGATATCATAAACATCGCGTGCGACGGAAAAATACTACTGTTAGATGACAAATGGAATGTTGCGCCATTCTACTGCAACGACAACCACTTGTTATCCAATATATTAACCATGGGGGGGGGTAATTCATTACGCCGGAGCCAAACCTTGGAAGGAATTCACCTTCGGGCGTGATTTATGGTGGGGTGTCTACCTGCGCTCCATATTCCGCGACAACAGATATTATTATGAATGCACCCGCACGATGATGGCGGGCAACGAATCAGTAAAAACACTTGTAAAGAAATTACTAAAACGTTGCGCCGCTAAACTTACGGGCAGAGGCAGATAGTCCGCCCGGGTAGAGTGACGCAAAAACACAATGCGTCACTATGCCGAAAGTATCAATCTGTGTCCCTGTATTCAAAGTTGAAAAATATATCGAAAGGTGCGTCCGCTCAATTTGCAGTCAGACCCTTGACGATATCGAAATCATATTCATAAACGACTGTACCCCCGACAAAAGTTGGGAAATACTGAAAACCACCATTGCCGATTACACCGGGCGAGAATCGCAAATACGCCTGCTTGAAAATCACTCCAATTCAGGCCCCGGCATATCAAGACAGCGATGCGCACAGGCTGCGACAGGCGAATATATATATTTCTGCGATTCCGATGACTGGCTTGAACCTGAAATGCTGGAAACAATGTATTATGCAGCACTCAGGCATGATGCCGATATAGTAGGATGCCAGGTCAATATCATTCCCCGCACCGGCACTCCATTCCCAAGCAGCTACCGCACAAACTTCACCAAAGAACAATGGGTCTCAAACATCATTATGATGCCAGACCTCACAATTTCCATAGCCCTTTGGACACGGCTAATACGAAAAAGCATCTATGACAAAACCATCGTTGACGAAGAAAGGCTTCATGGCCTGGTGAGATTCGAGGATTTCCTGAATGTTGTGAAATGCCATTACTATTCCGACAGGATACATTGGCTCCAACAGCCACTCTATAACCATGATTGGTCAAACATGGGTTCTGTAACCAAGACAAACAATGCACAAGCCGTTGAAAGCTGCATACGGATGGCATCGGCACTCGAACAATTTTTCACAGAAAAAAACATAACGACATATAAGGGGGAAACCGACCACTTCAAAGCTTCTGCCAAAAATCAGCTCATCATGTCAACCGGGCTTTATGACCCACAAAGATGGCGCGTTCTGTGGCCAGAACTGAATAACTACCCATATGTATCGCGCAAAGCCAAAATTGCCATGCGCTTGGCCGCCGGAAAACAGGATATGCTCCTGAAACTATGCAACAAAGCGTTTAGGACAATCCAAGCTATAACACATCGATAAACAGCTTATCCATGATTATAACATTTTTCGGGGATTTCGTATGTCAAAACCCCGGCAGAACACAAATCGGCAATGGGTTGAAGAAGCTTATAGCCGCATCCGATTTCAATATCGTCAACTTCGAGGCCCCTATACATGTTACCGGCGCCGTTCCCATCCATAAATCGGGGCCTAACATCAACCAACCCGCAGAATCGGCCGCATGGCTTGAGAACAATAAGTTTAACGTCATCGCTTTGGCCAATAACCACCTGCTTGATTTCGGACCCGAGATTGCAAAAATCACAAAACAGGCATTCAAAAAAGCAGCTACATTCGGCATCGGGAATATTGACAATGCTTACCGTAGTTTGATAATTGAAAAAAACGGGATAAAAACCGCATTGATCTCAGTTACCCACCATGAGTTCAGCTGCGTTGAGGATTATGGTTATGGATGCGCCTGGATGCACTCCCCCCTCCTGCTACAGGAAATTTCCTCCATCAAGCCGCAAGTTGACCACATTGTTATCCTGAACCATGGCGGATTGGAATATTTCGACCAACCGCTGCAACCTTACAGGGAACTTTACCGGCATTGGATTGATTTAGGGGCAGATGCAGTTGTGGCGTCCCACCCTCATGTTCCACAGGGCTGGGAAGAACACAACGGAAAGCCGATTTTCTACAGCCTTGGGAATTTCTGCTTTGAAAAGACCGACGGTATATATCCTCCTATGTGGAACAACAGCCTTGCAGTCACCATCGACCTTGGCAACAATATCATAAACTACCGGGTAAGCGGCATAACGTACAACCCATCAACAGCCATAGTCGAAACAGATAATAGTGAGGATTTTGCAAATCATATTGCAGCACTGAACGCAACATTACGCACCCCTGATTCATACTCCGCAGCAATCAACGAAAAGATGCATCAGCTTGCATCAGGATATAACTGGATGTTAAACGCAGGCAAATACTCCAAAATCGGCTTTACAAAAGAATATCTGAAAGCCATCGCGCGCTTCATCCTGCGCCGCCCTGCAGACTCAGTCCATCATCTGAACCTGTATCGTTGCGAGACCCACCGATGGGTAATGGAATACCTTCTCTCACACAACATGCTATAGCTTCGGATGTAGATACCTTATCTTTAGCATTGGTTCACCGACTGCCATATACTTCTTGCATCACAATAGCACAACGTCAACTGTCAGATAGATACTTATTTCATCAAAGGCATCCTTATGAAAAAACTTTTATTTCTTTCTACCAGGCTTGGAGGCGGTGGCGCCGAACGCGTTCTTTCATATATTTTATCAGACTTTGCCACCGATAAAGATTACCAAATCACTTTAATATTACTGCATTCACACGGCAACTCTTATTTGTCGCAAGTGCCGGGTAATATCAACATTGTCAACTTAGATTTAAAAGGCAGGATAAGATACTCTATCTTCAAAATTATCAGGACTATAATCAGTCATCGCCCAGACATCTGCTATGTCGGGTTAGACAAATTAAACATAATGCTTGCTCTCTTTATCCCGATATTAAATTGTTTCGGAATAAAGACAATTACCAGGGAAACCAATGTTTTAAGTCGGCAATACAATCCTGACAATCCATTTGTCAGCTTTGCATATCGTTTTTTCTATAACAAATACACCCGTATTATCACCCAATCCGATGACATGCGGGATGACCTTATAAAAAAATGGGGAATAACAGCATCAAAAACCATACTGATAAACAACCCTATCGACATTGACAAAGTTACGCATCTCAGCCAGTTAGATCCATCCATAAAACTTCCTGCCAATTGTTTCAATTTTGTTGCAGTAGGAAGGCTGTCCTGGCAAAAAGGATATGATATCCTTATACAGAGAATCAAGGAAATAGCCGGGGGCCGCCTTCCGATACATATCACAATTCTTGGAACCGGGGAATTGGAAGAGGAACTGACGAATGCCATAAACAATTCAAACATAAAAGAATACATCTCATTAGCCGGATTCCAGGAAAATCCATATTCGATTATGGCACAGGCTGACGGCATAATCCTCTGTTCAAGATATGAAGGTTTTCCAAACGTACTATTGGAAGCCAATTCCTTAGGGAAACCAATCCTATCCAACCTGTGCCCAGGAGGGATTAACGAAATCATAGTCGAAGGGGTGAACGGACTTGTCTGTGACTTTGAGAATCCGACAGAATTCCAAAGAACTTTACAACGGTTTTTATCATCCGATTTCAACAAAGAAGAAATCAAACGTCTCACGGCAAACAGATATTCCTTATCTGAAATAATGCCGAAATACCGCGACGTATTCCGAAGGCTGCTATAGCTAATGACTTGTTATTACCTTATCGTACTGCTGATTTTCGTATTCGGAATATGGAGTGTTGATAACAACGCTTCAAGGGGTAACGTATGCTTTGTATTGTTGATTATGTCTTTTTTCCTGACCATAATCGCCGGAACACGAACTATAGGCTATGACTATGAAACATATGAGCAATATTTCATCAATACCAAACCATTTTTCCAGCATTTTGAACGACGGGATATGTCGTTTGAAATCGGATATGAATATTTAATGCGTGGTATTAAAACATTATCAGGCAATTTCCATGTATTCCTGACATTGTTTACAGGCTTAAGCATGGGTACAATGTGTGCTTTATATCTGAAATGGTCTCCATATCCGCTTTTATCTTTAATGCTCTATTGCTCATATGCACTCTTCGCCATGGTCATGGGGCAAATGCGCCAGCCTTTTGCAATAAACTTAGCCTACCTTCTATTTATTCCGTTATTGCTTAAACATCGGATATGGGCAGCCTCAATCCTCACAATAATTGTGGGTATTCTTTTTCATAAAAGCCTCCTGATGGCAGCTCCATTCATCATTTTTGCGACAACGACATTGACAAAGAAAAAAATTGTCATAATCTCAATCGCGGCCGGAATATGCTATCTGTTTTCTGCAGCATTATTGCCAATAATCAAAAGCATAGTTCCACCAGGATTCTACTACGCCCATACAATAATCGCATACCTTACATATCTGACCAAGTCGCTTTCATTTTCATTGGGCATGATTGAACGGGTTGCCATCTGTCTTGTCTTGTTTCATTTTGCATATAAGCATCAATTATACCGGCATGATGCTCTGTTACGGATTATGATAAACCTGTATTTCTTTGGCGCTGTGATATATTTCTCCTTTATCGGCATGTCTACCGAATTTGCAGCTAGGGGAACGCATGCATTCAATTTTGCCATGTTCATGGCACTTCCGATATTGATGAAGAAACTCAAGGGGCAAGATAAATGGATAGTTTTCGGAATTATAATTCTACTCTCATTATATCATTTCTCTGATTTCCTGATTTCCCCCATGCTTTATAATCCCTATAAATCAATTCTATCATCAATATGAACACACCATTGGTTTCTGTAATCCTCCCGCTATACAATGAGCCTATGGAATTTGCCAGGGATGCTATCAACTCTATCCTGATGCAGACATTCACCGATTATGAGCTTATACTGATTATCGACAACCCAGCAAATAGGGAACTGATTAATCTTGTGCATGAATATGAAAATGCAGATGAACGTGTGTCCATTATAATCAACGAACGCAACCTTGGTTTACCTTCGACATTAAACCGAGGCATCGATGCCAGCAAGGGAAGGTATATTGCAAGGATGGATGGAGATGACGTGTCAGCCCCATCCCGCTTTGAGATACAAGTAAACTATCTTGAAGCTCACCCTGAAATCGATCTGATCGGATGCAACGCAACAATTATTGATGAAAATTCAAATGTAATCGGACATTACAATAAATTCAGCAGTGATTTTGCACAAAAAATAATGCTCAGGCACGTTGGGTCAAACCTTATACATCCTACCTGGATGGGAAAAGCAACGATTTTCCGTCAATTAAAATATCGGGATTTTTGGTATTGCGAGGATTACGATTTTTTACTTCGCGCGTCCGCTGAGAACTTCCATTTCCATAATCTCAAAAAAGATTTACTTTCCTACCGAATTGTGCAACGTAGCCTACGCTCAATTTCGCGGGAAAAAGCTTATGAGCAATATGTGAATGCAAAAGTCGCAAGGCATTTATTCAAACAGCATCTAAAAACCAAATCGTCCTGCTATCCATGCATACCTCAAATAGAATACAATGCCGATGATGCCACGAAATACCATTCTTCTGTATTACAGTTAAACAGATTACGAACTGCAATCGGACAGCATAGACTCTCTGAGACAATCCGGGCAATAGGAGCTATTATCTGTAAATATCCTCAAATCCTTATCCCATATATCAAAGGGGGATGCTTTAAGTCTTTCCTGACTTTGGCAGAATACCTGTCACCATCCTTAAAACACAAAACCGCTGATTATCAACAATCCTCACGTAATCTATAATAAAACGGTTATAATATCATGCAATCATTTTCAGTATTGCTCTCCCTGTATTATAAAGAAAATGCTGATTTTCTACGACATAGTCTTGACAGCATTTTCAACCAGACAGTTCCTCCCAATGAAGTTGTATTAGTGCTTGACGGGCCTCTGACCACTGAACTCGAAACAGTAGTCATGGAATACAAAGCAGCTCACCAGGAATTAAAGACCGTACCACTGAAAAAAAACGGAGGTCTCGGGAAAGCCCTCAACGAAGGGCTTAAACATTGTTCCAATGAGCTTGTGGCAAGGATGGATACCGATGATATCGCCCATAACGACCGTTTTGAAAAGCAACTTGAAGCATTCCGCCGATTCCCACAGGTAGAAGTTGTGAGCGCATGGATTGACGAATTCATCGGTGAGACAGAACACATCACCTCCACACGCAAACTTCCCGAATTCCCTTATGAGATTTACAAATACGCAAAAAAACGATGCCCCGTAAACCATCCGGTAGTAATGTTTCGCAAAAATTCCATACTCCTTGCGGGCGGTTACCGGCATTTTCCCCTATTCGAGGATTACTACCTATGGATAAGGCTACTGCTAAACGGGGTCAAATTCTACAACGTCCAAGAAAGCCTCCTAAGTTTTAGGACTTCTCCCGACATGTACAAGCGACGTGGGGGATGGAAACACGCCTTCACCGAAGTCCATTTCCAAAACCACATCCGCAAACTTGGTTTTATCGGCTGGCCACGTATGTGCCTAAATATTGCCATCCGATTTTCTACCCGCATAATGCCTAATCATTTGCGTGAGATTGTATATAAAAATTTACTTCGACGATAACACTTTAAGGTATCAAAAAACACATTAACATGAAGATTTTGGTTACAGGAGGGGCGGGGTTTATCGGCGCCGCCGTAACCCAACGCCTGCTTGAGCGTGGGGATTCTGTTGTGGGACTCGACAACATAAACGACTATTATGACCCGGCCTTAAAATTCGGACGATTAGAAAAGCTCGGCATCAATAAAGATGACATTGACTGGTATAAGTTCACTAAAAGTACGCTTTTCGACAGGCGATTCAAGTTTATACGCATGAATCTAGAAGACACCCAGGCGATGCAGATGCTTTTTGCCAACGGGGAATTTGATGCGGTAATCAACCTCGGGGCACAGGCTGGTGTGCGTTATTCAATCGAAAACCCACATGCATACGTTGAAAGCAATCTCGACGGCTTCCTTAACGTGCTTGAAGGATGCCGCCATAACGGCATCAAACATCTTGTTTTCGCATCGTCGTCAAGCGTCTACGGGTTAAACGGCAAAGTGCCGTTTTCCGAACACGACGGTATAGCACACCCCGTAAGCCTATATGCTGCCACAAAAAAAAGCAACGAGCTTATGGCACATTCTTATTCGAAGCTATATGGTATTCCAACGACCGGGTTAAGGTTTTTCACGGTCTACGGCCCATGGGGTCGTCCTGACATGTCTCCGTTCCTGTTCATGGATGCCATTTTACACAACCGTCCAATACGGGTGTTCAATAACGGCGATATGCTGCGCGATTTTACCTATATAGACGATATAGTGGAGGGTGTAATACGAATCCTTGATATAATTCCCACAGGCAATCCTGAATGGGATGAGACCAGGCCCGATCCGGCATCTTCACCGGCACCTTACCGTGTCTACAACATAGGCAATCAGCGTCCCACCAAACTTATGGATTATATCTCGTGCATCGAAAATGCCATCGGCCGAGAAGCACGCAAGGAGTTCCTTCCCATGCAGCCCGGCGATGTGTATCAGACTTATGCCGACTCTTCCGCACTGGCCGAGGCCACTGGATTCAAACCATGCACAAAACTTCAGGACGGGATAGATTGCACAGTCACCTGGTTTAAACAATACTATGGTTTGAAATAACTTCTGGATACTAACACCCATTAACATGAATATCAAACTATTTCTGACAAACCCAAAGAAAATTCCGATAGGGCTACTCTACCGGTTCGGCCATATAATTCCCGACAAAACATATCTGAAATTGCTTTACAGGGCGTTTTTAGGGAAACGGCTCAATTTGAAAAATCCTAAAACCTTCAACGAAAAGCTACAATGGCTTAAGCTCAATGACCGACGGGATGAATACACCATCATGGTGGATAAGGTAGAAGCCAAGAAGTGGGTGGCCGAGCGCATCGGGGAAGAATACATAATCCCTACCATAGGTGTATGGGAACGCCCGGAGGATATCGATTTCGACTCTCTCCCGGAAAAATTCGTAATGAAGACCAATCACGACAGCGGAAGGATTTGCATATGCACCGATAAATCGAAACTCGACCGCGATAAAGTGCGCCGCGATATGGCTATTTCGCTGAAACGTGATTATTACCTCACCGGTCGTGAATGGCCATATAAAAACGTTAACCGACGCATCCTTGCCGAGCAATTCATGGTTGATGAAAGCGGGTATGAGCTGAAAGATTACAAAATTTTCTGTTTCGACGGAGAACCTCAGTTCATCCAGGTAGATTTCGACCGTTTTGCCCCAACCGGCCATAAGCGCAACCTGTATTCCACAGAATGGAAGCTGCTGGAGTTTGACTATGGATATCCCTCAGATTCCGCCCGCAACATCGAGCGCCCGTCAAACCTTGACACTATGCTTAGCTTTGCACGGAAACTGTCAAAAGGACACCGGTTTCTCCGCACCGATTTCTATGCCATAAACGGAGACACAAAATTCGGCGAAATGACTTTCTTCCCGGAATGCGGATTTGGGGAGTTCTCGCCTGATGAATGGGATACAAAGCTTGGCAAATTAATCAAACTCAAATCACCTTCGGGGGGGGAGATTAACAATCTTAAGTACATCGTCCACAACCCCGCTACTACAAATGATTTGCCAGATTACAAATTCATGTGTTTTAACGGCAAAGTCGGAATGTGCTTCACCTGCAGCGAACGCCGCTCAGCTGATGGCGTAAAGGTAACTTTTTTCGATAACGATTGGAATCAGATGCCTTTCACACGCCATTATCCGGCATCACGGCATCCGTTGCCACGTCCACAGAATTTCGAAAAAATGAAAAGTCTGGCAGAGCAACTTGCCGCCGGCACAGATTTCTTACGGGTAGATTTCTATGAAATCAACGGTAAAATATATTTCGGAGAACTTACATTTTATCCAGGATGCGGGTTTGAGGAATTTACCCCCGACGAATGGGACCGAAAAATTGGCGACCTCATCCATCTTTCGGGCACCAATAAATAACACTATCTGAAAAAACTCATTCTATGAATATTGCAATAGTAGGAACAGGCTATGTCGGCCTGGTGTCAGGAACATGTTTTGCCGAAATGGGCATAAACGTGACCTGTGTAGACATTGACAGCGAAAAAGTTGAAAAACTTCATCAGGGTATCATACCTATATATGAACCGGGACTCGACGAGATGGTGCGACGCAATGTCGAAGCTGGACGCCTTAAATTCACAACCGACCTCGCACAGATACTCGACAACGTCGAAGTGGTATTTTCGGCCGTAGGTACCCCTCCCGACGAAGACGGGTCGGCAGACTTGAAATATGTTCTTTCCGTAGCCAAGACTTTTGGAAAGAATATCAACAAATATACTATACTGGTAACAAAATCCACGGTTCCTGTCGGCACTGCCCACAAAGTGAAGGAAGCGATTAAGGCCGAACTGGATGCACGAGGTGTCGACATCCAGTTCGACGTGGCATCCAATCCCGAGTTCCTGAAGGAAGGTGCGGCAATAAAGGATTTCATGACCCCGGACCGTGTGGTAGTTGGAACTGAGAGCGAACAGGCGCGCAAGGTGCTGGCACGGCTTTATAAACCTTTCATGCTGTCGGGAGAGCGCATGATTTACACCGATATCCCATCGGCTGAAATGATTAAATATGCGGCAAACTCCATGCTGGCAACCCGGATATCGTTTATGAACGATATTGCAAACCTTTGTGAAATGGTAGGAGCCGATGTCAACATGGTGCGTAAAGGTATCGGGTCTGATTCCCGTATAGGTAAGAAATTCCTTTATCCCGGATGCGGTTACGGCGGTTCATGCTTCCCAAAAGATGTCAAAGCCTTAATCAAGACTGCCGAGAAACATGGCTACCCGATGCGGGTGCTGAAAGCAGTTGAAGAAGTCAACGAACTTCAAAAAACCGTGTTGTTCCAAAAACTGTCAGACATTTTCGACGGAAATCTCGCCGGGAAAACAATAGCCATGTGGGGGCTTGCCTTCAAGCCTGAAACCGACGATATGCGCGAGGCACCGGCTTTGGTTCTGATAAACCTGCTACGGAAAGCGGGAGCCAATGTACGCGTCTACGACCCGGTGGCGATGAACGAATGCCGACGTCGCCTTGGCGACGATGCCGTGGTCTATTGCAATGACATGTACGAGGCAGCAATCGACACCGATGCATTATTGGTTGTAACCGAATGGAATCAATTCAGAATGCCATCTTTGCCGGTTTTACGAAAAACTATGGCGCAACCAATAATCATCGACGGACGTAACATTTACGATCACGAATATTTCGAAGAACAGGGATTCAAATATGCCTGTATCGGACGTAAATAACGGCAAACCATTTATTAGATATACCTAACGGTAAGTTGTAGAGACGGGACAGCATCCCGTCTCTTTTTTATCCCCATCTATTATATCCAGTATATCCAGCCTCTTTTCCATTTCTATGCCGTTTTCACCATTCCATCCCGGCAACTTCCAGAATAAATCGCCGGTGATTTAACGGTTCCGTGATGGCTAACCGTTCTATAATTTCGGAGTATGTATTCGCATCGGTTTGCTTGGGAAAAAGAAAAATTGCTTACCTTTGTAGGGTTCAACACATGCCGGTTGAATCAAACGTTATCACAAAGCTACAACGCATTAAGTATTCGGATATCAAACACCCTTTGGAATGATTACGGCATCTGTAGTCCTATATCGGAACCCGGTCGGGATGGTGGAGAGACTCATCGGCTGCGTCATGCGGTCGGGGGTCGGGATGCTGTATGTCGTTGATAATGCCCCCGACGATGTCATGGCAAGGCTGTGCGAAGGGCATGAAAGGATATGCTACATCGCCAATGACCGCAACGAAGGTTACGGGCGCGGCCATAACCAGGCGATAAGGATGGCGACGGGAGCCGGGGCGCGCTACCACATGGTGCTGAACCCGGATATCTACTGGGATGCCGACGCGGATGTGCCCGGGCGGTTGCGCGACTTCATGGAGGCACACCCGCAATGCGGGCTGTCGATGCCGCGCATCACATGGCCCGACGGGCGTGTGCAGCCCCTGTGCAAGCTCCTGCCTAAGCCCGGCGACCTGTTCCGACGCCGTTTTCTTCCCGACAACGCCCGTAACCGCAGCCTCAACAACCGTTTCGAACTCGAGACGTTCGGCTACGACCGCACGATGGAGGTGCCCTCGCTCTCGGGCTGCTTCATGTTCATGCGATGCTCCACCCTTAAGGAAACCGGACTTTTCGATGAGCGGTTTTTCCTTTACGCCGAAGATGTCGACCTATGCCGTAGGATAGGCTGTGTAGCGAGTACTGTATTCGTGCACAGCGTCAGCGCCATGCACGAATACCAGCGAGGCTCTTATAAGAGCCTCGGGTTGCTTTTCCACCACATCGTTTCGGCAGTAAGGTATTTCAACAAATGGGGATGGCTTCACGATTCCGGACGCGAGGAGGCCAACGCCCGGTGTCTGGCACGTTTAGACAACCAGGAGTCCGCACCGGCATTCCGCATCGATGCCCACTACAGCCAAATCACTTAGGCCGCCGGCCTGACTATCATCGTATAAACACCGCCGCCTACGGAATATCGAATTCCGTAGGCGGCGGTGTTTATACGATGATGCCTTTATCAGAAGTTCTCCTGGCGGCGCTGGAAGTAAGCCTGCGGTTTGCGGCACACCGGGCAGGCACGCGGTGCCTGCTTGCCGGTGTGAATATACCCGCAATAGCGGCACTGCCATTGCGTATTGGCATCGGGATCGGCAAACACCTGGCCGCTTTCCATGCGTGCCAGCAATTTCAGGTAGCGGGCCTCGTGGCTTTGCTCCACTATGGCGATGTTGGAGAAGAGGTTGGCAATGCCGTTGAAGCCCTCTTCGCGGGCAACGCGTGAAAACTCCACATACATATCGGCCCACTCCTCATGCTCGCCTGCGGCAGCTTCACGGAGGTTGCGGGCGGTGTCGGCCACAGGGCCGGCCGGATACGACGCCGTTATTTCCAGCATACCTTCGTCGAGGTATGAGAAGAATCCTTTGGCATGCGAGAATTCCTGTTCGGCAGTCTCCATGAAGATAGATGCAATCTGCTCATATCCCTCCTCACGTGCCACTTCGGCAAATATCGTGTAACGGTTACGTGCCTGCGATTCACCGGCAAACGCTTTCAAAAGGTTCTGCTCCGTGAGCGTGCCTTTGATAGATTTCTTATCCATATCATCAATTTTTAGAATTATAGTCAAGCATTCTTTAAGCATACGGACAGACATGCGCATGCCCTCCATTGCCACCTTTATAACATCCGATACGGCAACAATGTTCGGCAGCGGCCTGGCACATCATTCAAATCAAATCCCCTCAAAACAGCTCATGCCGATGTATCCATCTCACGGGCGAGATATTCGGCAAGCACCACGGCATTGTTATGTGTGTTTATACCTCCTGTAACCAGCAGGCCGGATACCTGTAATTAAAACCTTTCCCATCCTGCAAAAGTTGCCCCGCCCCGGCCTCCCGCCTGTTAAAAAATCCATTTGCAAAATCCCCCGCTAGTCCGTATTTTTGCAGGAATATTTCCCATCATACAGACAAACCTCTCCGACATACCAATATTGTCCATGTCATCATCCACAACCATATTGCAGGCAAAACCTTTTCTAAAATGGGCAGGCGGTAAAAGCCAACTGCTTCCTGTAATCACCCCGAAGCTCATACACCAGTTATCCGGCAAAAAAGATGTGACATATATAGAACCATTTGTTGGCGGAGGCGCAGTTCTTTTCTTTATCCTCAATAATTTTAAAAACCTGGCAAATATCATCATAAATGATATTAACCCGCACCTTATAAATGCCTACAAGGCAATCCGAGACGATCATACCGGTCTCATGGGCATCCTTTCGGAGTACCAAGCCGACTATGACTGTCTGACAGAGGATGAACGACGGCAGTTCTATCTGAATTGCCGTACCAGGTTCAATAACACCAACAATAGCAGCTTGGAGGATGCGGCACTTCTGATATTTTTAAACCGCACCTGTTTCAATGGCCTATACCGTGAAAATTCGAAGGGAGGGTTTAACGTGCCTTTTGGCAAATATGCAAAACCAAAAATCTTTGATGAATCCAATCTCTTACAATGCCATGAGGCACTACAACGTGTCAACATTCTCCAAGGTGATTATGCACAAGTGGCAAAACATATAACCCGCAACACATTCGTTTATTTCGATCCACCCTACCGGCCTATTAATCCGACTTCATCCTTCACATCCTATGCAAAAGCAGGCTTTGATGACAATGAGCAAATACGTCTCAGTGAATTCTTCAAACAACTACATTCATTAGGATGCAGTTTGCTTTTAAGCAACTCAGACGGAAAGTCATACGACCCGGCAAATGTTTTTATTGACGAATTATATCACGGATTCATCATTGATCGTGTCAGAGCCTCACGGTCGATAAATTCAAATCCCACCAAACGAGGAAATCTGACTGAATTATTGATTCGCAACTTCGATATGCCATAAAACAATTCTCAAATCTCCATTTAGTCCCAAAACTGATAATCCTATCAAATGTCATGACCGAAAAATTCCATATGTTTATCGATCAACTACTCCCGACAAACGCGAACCTGTCGTTTTTCGTCGATTTCAAAAAAGTAGCGGCGAATGTTGATTCGATTAAGATGAAACTCAACCAATTAAACTATTTAATCGGTCAACCTGACATGGACAGGGCAGTGCATCTTTTGTGGGAGGAGAATCCGAATGCTTTTTCAATCCTGGATATACTAGTCGCTGTGCGTACCCGCAACAAAGCAAAAGTCATCCATTCGTCAGGAAATATTAGAAACCTGTCTGATTACTTTCATTCGGCCAATGACGTTATCGAATTCCTTAACGGGACAGGGCTGACCCATATACTCCAAGACAAACAGATAACCAACCTTGTTGACTACGTGTTCGGTATCGAAGTCGGTCTGGACTCTAATGCCAGAAAAAACAGAAGCGGCCATTTAATGGAAATGATTGTTGGAAACATCTTTTCAAAGAATGGGATACCATTTCGAAAAGAAATATATTCATCAGACTTCCCGATAATCGCCAAAGAACTCGGGAAAGACCTTAAACGGTTTGATTTTGTAATCGAAGCCACTGGTAAAACATATCTAATCGAAGTAAATTTCTATGCCGATGGTGGCTCCAAGCTAAACGAAGTAGCACGTTCTTATTCTGAGTTAGCCCCGAAAATCAATAAGTTTCCCGAATTTGAATTCATTTGGATTACAGATGGAGTTGGATGGAAGTCTGCAAAAAACAAATTGCAGGAAGCCTTTCAAGTCATACCCGGAATTTACAATCTTACAACTATAAATGACTTTATAACCACACTGCGAAACAACCTACCCAAATAAACCACATTATGATTATCCCAGCTTTTCGCAGTATCAATCATGATTTCACATTGTTGATGGGAGATTGCTTCAAGCTACTCCCATCATTCGAATTCAAATTTGATATGATTTTTGCTGATCCCCCTTACTTTCTGTCAAACGGGGGGATTAGCTTCCAGGCGGGTAAAATTGTCAATGTCAATAAAGGGGATTGGGACAAAGGACGCTCTCAGGAAATGGTTACATCATTTAATCGTGAATGGCTTTCGATTTGTCGCGACAAACTCAAGGAGAACGGGACGATTTGGATATCAGGCACACACCACAACATATTCACTATTGCCAATGTCCTTGATGAATTAGACTTCAAAATTTTAAACGTAATAACATGGGCTAAGACAAATCCACCCCCGAATATCTCATGTAGATATTTCACATTTTCTACCGAATTTATAATATGGGCACGGAAACAGCGTAAAACGCCACACTATTATAATTACAACCTCATGAAAACCATAAACGGCAATAAACAAATGACCGATGTATGGCGGATGCCAGCTATTGCCAGATGGGAAAAATCATGCGGAAAGCATCCTACCCAAAAACCACTACAACTATTATCCCGCATAATATTGGCCTCAACCGAAAAAAAGGCATGGATATTGGATCCGTTTGCCGGTAGCTCCACAACAGGAATTGCGGCAAACCTATGTAACCGTAGATTTCTAGGAATAGAACAAGAACCTGCGTTTATAAATCTAAGCATTTGCCGACGAATGGAAATAGATAACCCAAAGTCATATCTAGACATCAAAAAACGGTTGCCGGAAATTAAAATATCAGAACAAATCAGCAACTCTGTAGAAGAACCATCATGTATATACCAACGAGAATTGCCATTTTAGCAAATTCAAACAATCCCGCATCCTAAATATGCCATGCTACACAATTAACCAAGGTTTAACGGCGTTTTTTAATGAAATAAACATGCTAATGAATGCAAACTTTTCCGGCCATATGCGAATGACGTTAAAGAATATACTGGCAGTGGTTATGGCGGGGGTCGTAGTGATGGCGCTCGGCGGGTGCCGGGGTGCGAAACTCTCGGTGGCCAACGAGCAGTTTGAGCGAGGGGAGTATTTCGACGCGCAGAAAACCTACCGCAAAGTCTACAACAAACTGACCAAAAAGGAACAACGCCTCGAACGCGGAGGGGTGGCCTACCAGATGGGGCTGTGCTACGACAAACTCGGCATGTCGGCACGTGCCGCCTCGGCATTCGGCAACGCCCTGCGCTACGGTCACCCCGACAGCACGGCACTCCTCTACATGGGGCAGGCTTTACAAGCCGAGGGGAAATACGCCCAGGCGCAGAAAGCATTCGAGGATTACCTGCAAAAAGACCCGGCCTCAGCCAAAGCTGAAAACGGGCTTGCCGGATGCCGCCTCGCATTGGCACAGAAAGGACACCCCACACGCTATGTCGTCAAGAACGCAAAGCTGTTCAATTCGCGCCGCGCCGACTTCGCCCCGATGTTCATCGACCCGGCAGCTGCCGACGTGCTATATTTCACCACCACCAACGAGAAGGTTACAGGCTCGCGCAAAAGCGAAATCACCGGCATGAAGAAGAGCGACGTGTGGATGGCCCGGCAGAATGAGAAAGGTGAATGGCAGCGCCCCGAAGCCGTAGAAGGGGAGCTGAACAGCGAGCTGGACGAGGGTATCGTATCGTTCACCCCCGACGGTTCGACGATGTATCTGACCAAGGCACGACGCGAACCCAATGCCAATACAGGCGTTGAGATATACACCTCGCAGCGATCCGACGCCAAATGGAGCGCCCCGGTAAAATTCGAAATAACTGCCGACACCATTTCGAGTTACGGCCACCCGGCGGTATCGCCCGACGGTGTGTGGCTCTACTTCAGCTCCGACATGCCGGGAGGCTCCGGGGGGAAGGACTTGTGGCGCGTCAACCTGAAGGAGCGCCAAGGCTCGCTCGAAAACCTCGGAGAATTCATCAACACACCGGGCGACGAGATGTTCCCGTTCGTCAGAACCGATTCTATCCTTTATTTCGCTTCCGACGGGCACCCGGGCTTCGGCGGTCTCGACATTTTCAAAGCCACCCTGACAAAATCAGGAGGGTGGAAAGTCGAGAATATGGGGCAACCGGTAAACTCACCGGCCGATGACTTCGGAATCACCTTCGGAAAAGGGGAAAGCGGCTTCTTCAGTTCAAACCGTGCCGACGGGCGCGGCTACGACCATATCTATTCGTTCGTACTCCCCGACCTGGAGATATGGATTTCCGGCTGGGTGCTCGACCGCGACGAGGAGCCTGTGCCGAACGCAGTGATACGCATCGTAGGTAATGACGGTTCAAATCAAAAAGCCGTCGCTAAACCCGACGGCTCGTTCCGCTTCCCCCTGCAACGCGGCATCAGCTATGTGATGCTCGCCGGGGCTAAAGGCTACCTCAACGCCAAGCAGGAATTCACCTCCGATACCGCCGAAGAGGATGCGGAATATGGTGTAGACTTCATCCTGGCCTCAATAAACAAGCCGGTGGTAATCGACAATATTTTCTACGATTTCGACAAAGCCACCCTGCGCCCCGAATCCAAAACAGCCCTCGACGAGCTGGCGCAGGTGCTCCGCGACAACCCTAACGTAACAATCGAAATGGCATCGCACACCGACCGCTGGGGTTCGGAAGAATATAACATCGACCTCTCCGCCCGCCGCGCCCGCTCCGTAACCGACTACCTGATATCGGTAGGCATACGCCCCGACCGGCTCCAGTCGCAAGGTTACGGCAAAAGCCGTCCGAAAACAATCACCAAGAAACTCGCCAGGCTTTACCCCCAATTCAAGGAAGGCGACATCCTTACACCCGAATTCATCGAAGCCTTGAGCGAGGAAGATCAGGATGCAGCCGACCAAATCAACCGCCGGACCGAATTCCAAGTGCTGTCAATCGACTACCAAATGTATTAACCGTCACAAAACCACCAGCACCACCACACTCACCAAGCACCTATGTTTTTCACCGAGGTCAAAATCGAACATCAGCCGGGTTTGGCCGTGCACGGCCAAAAGATATGGACAATCGGTTCATGCTTTGCCAACGAAATCGGCAACCGCATGGCCGATGCCCTTTTCGACATACGTGTCAACCCTCTCGGCACGCTCTACAACCCGCTTTCCATAGCCTCTGCCATATCCCGCGTAGCAAAAGGGGAGATCTACACACAGGCCGACCTTTTCCGTCATAACGGCCTATGGCACTGCATGGACTTCCATTCGTCGTTTTCCGGTGCCGACAGCAACGAAGTGCTTCACAATATCAACCGCACGATCACAGAGCTTCATGAGGAGCTTCCCCGCCTCCGGCTCCTCATGGTGACATTCGGTTCGGCACGGGCCTTTATCAACCGTGCAACCGGGAATGTCGCAGCCAATTGCCACAAACTTCCGGCATCACATTTCGACATATCCGATTTAACCGCCGACTATATCACCACTATATTCACGGAAGCCGCATCACTTCTGCGCCACCATGCCCCACGGCTCAAAATCCTTTACACAGTAAGCCCTATCAGGCATAAAGCCTACGGATTCCATGCCGACCGCATAAGCAAGGCCAACCTGCTGATAGCAACCGACAGACTGTGCCTCCAGGATGTTGACGCACGTTATTTCCCGGCATATGAAATCATGAACGACGAACTTCGCGACTACCGTTTTTATGCCGCCGACATGATTCACCCGTCGGATGTTGCCGCCAACCATATCTACCGCCGGTTCCTGCAGTCGCAATGCGATGACGCCACTACAGCGCTGGCCGACGAATGCACCCGCTTCACACGCCGCCTGCGCCACCGGCCTCTTAACCCCTCCTCCACCGAGGCATCCGGCTTCGCCCTCTCCACAGAAGCCGAGGCCGCAAGGCTAAGGGAATCCCACCCATACCTCTCCGAAGCAATCAACCGATACACAACAACCAATATCCATTGATACCCGTCCATGGAATCCAAATCCGACATAACAGCCCCCCTCACCCTCCGGTCAGGGAAGTATATCCTGAACACAAAGTCTGACTTCGGCACAGCATCCCCGCAAAACATCACCGACCTGCTCATCGACAGCCGGTCGCTGCTCTACCCGTCAACAACGCTCTTCTTCGCCCTACAGACCAAACGCGACGACGGCCACCGTTACATCCCCGGGCTTTATGCCGCCGGAGTCCGTGCATTCGTTGTAAGCCAAGATTTCGACCTGCGCGCCGATTTCCCGGAAGCCGATTTCTATTTTGTCGACAGCCCGGCCACAGCCCTGCGTGCCATCGCCTCCGCAAAGCGCAACCGCCTGCACATGCCGGTTGTGGCCATCACAGGTTCGCGAGGCAAGACAATTGTCAAAGAATGGCTTTACCGGCTGTTATCACCATCGCTGCGGGTGTCGCGCAGCCCCCGCAGCTATAATTCAAGCCTAGGGGTGCCACTGTCGCTTTGGCAGACCGACCCCCAGGCCGAACTGGCACTGATTGAAGCCGGGATTTCGCAAAGCGGGGAAATGGAGGCATTGAGGCAGATGATTCGCCCCGACATTGTGATTCTGACCGACATCGACTCCACACACGATGAAGGGTTCGCTTCACGAACCGATAAAATAACCGAAAAGCTCCGTCTTGCCGCCGAAGCACAAACACTAATCTTCCCGGGCGACGAACCCGAAATTGCCGATACCGTTACTGCCGCAATAACTGCCGGGATACTACCGTCCGGCATCAAGCTGGTCGACTCCTCAAAAACCACCCTCCCCACTCCCACCGGGCTTTCAAAGCAATGGGAACTGCGCAACCTGCGCACATGCCTGGCTTTAACCGACCACCTAGGCATCCCGGCCCACGACACGCTGCCAACGGCCTCATCCTTACGCCCTATGCGCACTCGTCTGAATGTCAGCGACGGGGTAAACCATTGCCTTGTTGTGGCCGACGACTATACATGCGACCTGCATTCGCTCCTGCCGGCCCTCGACTTCCTTAACCGTCGCACCACAGCCGACCGCACCACCACCCTCATCCTATCCGATATGGGTCATGAAACCCTTTCGCCACAGGAAACCTACCGTGCCACCGCCGAGCTTTGCTCACTTAGGAACGTGACACGCCTTATAGGCATCGGCCACGAAATCAGTTCCTATAAAGATTTATTCCCTTCGGGCAGCACATTCTATCCCGATGTGGAACATGCACTTGCCTCGCTGTCGCCATCGGATTTCGACCATGAGCTGATAATGGTAAAAGGTATGCCTGAAAGCGGCCTTGACAGGATAGTGCGCATGCTCGAAGCACGCACACACGAAACAGTGCTTGAGGTCAATCTCGATGCCCTGATTGGCAACTTCAACTTCTACCGTTCCAAACTCCGTCGCGAAACTGGAATCGTGGCCATGGTAAAAGCCTCAGGCTATGGGGCAGGAGCCTACGAACTTGCCAAAACACTTCAAAGCCGGGGGGCGGCATACCTGGCCGTGGCTGTGCTCGATGAAGGCATCGACCTCAGGAATGCCGGAATCACCATGCCTATCATGGTGTTGAACCCCAAAGTGCTCAACTACCGCCTGCTGTTTTCCAACAGGTTAGAGCCGGAAATCTACGGGTTCGACATCCTTAACGAAATAATAGCGGAAGCCCGCAAGCTCGGCGTCCACGACTATCCTGTGCATATCAAACTCGACACAGGCATGCACCGCCTGGGATTCCTTGAAGATGACCTGCCCGAAGTTATCGACATAATACGCCGGCAGGACAACATCCGCGTCAGCTCGGTATTCTCCCACCTCGCCACAGCCGACTGCCCCGACATGGACGATTACACCACAATGCAGCTGGAAACATTCGAGCGCTGCTCGAAACAAATAACCGACGCATTCCCTTACCGGGTAAAACGCCACATCCTGAACACTGCCGGGATAATCCGTTTCCCCCGATACCAATACGATATGGTGCGGCTAGGCATCGGGCTTTACGGCGTGCCGGTGCTCAACGACGGATCGGAAGCCCCCCTTCGGCAGGTTTCCACATTGCGTTCTCCGATTATATCAATCAAGCGTTGGGATGCAGGCACAACAATCGGTTATGGCCGACGCGGTGTGCTTACCCGCCCAAGCCTTGTAGCAACAGTGCCGATCGGTTATGCCGACGGCATAAACCGGCACATGGGATGCGGCCGTGTAAGTTTCATAGTGAACGGGGTCAAATGCCCTACTGTAGGAAGCATCTGCATGGATATATGCATGATTGACGTGACAGATGTTCCAGACGTTTCCGTGGGCGATTCGGTGGAGATTTTCGGCGAAGCCAACCCTGCTGCAGCATTGTCGCAACCCCTCGGCACCATTCCATATGAAATCCTGACCTCAGTTTCACCACGCGTGCCACGCCTATATTTCAGCGAATAACGCGATTATCCTAACAACTGTCGAAAACCGCAATGACAAGATTTGCCAAGTTTACCGCCCTTTTCATATACCTTCTCACAGGGTTATGCGCCATTGCCGACACCCCGGCGCACAACCAGCCAGACTCCGTTGCGTCCAATCCTGACATCAGGGTGAGCCTTATCACATGCGCACCCGGACGCGAAGTCTACCAGCTCGAAGGCCACACAGCCCTCAGGTTGAAAAAAGAAGCCGCCCCGGGGCATGCCGGTTACGACGAAGTGGTCAACTGGGGGGTGTTTGATTTCAAATCCCCTAATTTCCTTTACCGCTTTGTCAAAGGGGAAACCGACTATATGGCATGGGCATATCCTTTTGAAATATTCATCGAGGAATACCGGCAGGAAGGACGCCGGGTTGTGGAACAGGTGCTCGACCTAACCCCGGCACAAGCGGCACGCGTCGAAACCCTTGCGGCGGAAAACATATTGCCCGAGAACCGCACATACCGCTATAACTATGTGAAGGACAACTGTGCGACACGCCCGGTCGCCCTTATCGAGGCCGCATTAGGCGACACCCTGACATTCAACACTCCGGCCCCTCCCGGCAATGCTAACGCAATAACATTCCGGTCGGAAATCACCCGTTACCACACCAATTATCCGTGGTATCAGTTCGGAATCGACCTTGCACTCGGAAGCGGCATAGACCGACCGATGGACAGCCGGGGGCAGATCTTCGCCCCCGTGTTCCTGCAACGCCAGCTTGAAACAGCCACATACTCCACGCCGCAGGGTGAACCGCGCCCGGTGGTCAAGGAAACCCGCGTATTAAACCATGGCATACCCGGCGGGGTAACGGCAGCGCCGACCCCGCTCCCCTTCTCCCCCATCGGCGTATCCGTGGCACTTTTAGCCCTTACAATAGCCATCTCAATCCGCGATTTCGAACGGAGACGCACCACACGCTGGTTCGACACAACCCTCTATGGGGCATTCGCTGTTGCAGGCAGCCTGATAGCATTCCTCATATTCGTTTCCGAGCATGAGGCCACCTCCCCCAACTGGCTTTTCCTCTGGCTGAACCCGTTCAGCTTCATAGTGGTTATAGGAATATGGATAAAAAGGTGCAAACGTGTGGTTTATTGCTATCAAATTTGTAACTTTGCGGCATTGATACTGCTTTTGGCAGGACATCATTTCTTCGGGCAGACCCTTAATGCGGCCTTCCCATTGCTTATATTGTGCGATATGATGCGCTCGTTCACATATCTTTATGTAAACCGGGGGAATCACGATGCCATTATCTCCGAGGCATCACATAGCAAAAAGAGCCATCGCAGGAGCGCAAACGGGTGCAGACAAGAAAAATGAAAAAACAACAAATCACATCGTCGGTGGCAGGGCTGCTTGTAGCAGCTTTCAGTGTCATCACCATTTCGGCCCAGACTTCCGAGCCGCAACAGCCGCGCAAACGCCCGGCCCTTGTGGTAGGCATAGTAGTGGAAGGGCTGACGATGGATTATCTCGACCTGTTACGCACCCATTTCGGCGAAGGTGGATTCAAACGCCTCCTGGAACAGGGCATCACCGTTACCGACCTTGATTTCGGCACACCGTTGGACGGGGCAGCCGCATCGGCCATGCTTTTCACCGGGGCGTCACCCGCTGTCAACGGCATACCGGCCGCCACCGTCTATAACACCGAGACGCGCAGAGCCGCCTCCGTGCTGCTCGATCCCGAAACAATCGGGAATTTCACCGACGAGACCCTCTCACCGAAAAGCCTGACCGCATCAACCATTGCCGACGAACTCAGAATCGACGGAGGCGGCCTGGGCTATGTCTATGCCATAGCGCCCGATGCGGCCGAAGCCATAATCCTTGGTGGGCATACAGGCAACAGCGCCTTTTGGATTAACGATGCCACAGGCAAATGGGCAACTACAACCTATTACAAAGACCTCCCCGCACCTGCCCAGAACCTCAACCACCGCGAACCTAACGAATACCGCCTAGACACCCTGCAATGGGTGCCGTCGGTGGCAATCGACAAGCTTCCCGACCTCCCCTCCTATAAAAAGCTCTACCCCTTCCGCCACACATTCCCGCGCACTACTACCGCGCGTTATAAGGCTTATAAAAATTCACCGGCGGTAAACTCCGACATAACCCGGTTGGCATCGGAATATGTAGCCGCCCTGTCGCTAGGAAGTCGAGAAAGCACCGACATGCTCAACCTGGGCTACACCCTCAGGCCGTTTCTCTATGCACGCGATGCCGACACCAGGGCAGAAGCCATGGACAGCTACCTGCGCCTTGACCGCGACCTGGCACGCCTGTTCTCCGTAATCGACGAAAAGGGGCCGGGAATGGATCGCACCCTGGTGTTCGTGTCAGGCACGCCATTGACCAACCGCTCCCGACGTGACGACGAAAAATGGGGAATCCCCTTCGGGGAATTCTCCTCACGCAAAGCCGTGTCACTGCTCAACATGTACCTGATGGCCATTCACGGCAACGGCGAATGGGTGTCGGGCTATCACGACGGGCAACTATACCTCAACCATAAACTAATCAAAGAGCGCAACAAAGACCTGCGCTCCATGCGCGACGAATCAGCCCGGTTCCTCACCCGCATGAGCGGTGTGACCAACGCGTGGACTATCGACGACGTGCTCGACCGACGCGCCACCGAGCAACCCGACGCCCTCAGGCGGAACACGGCTGTGGCATCGGCAGGCGATGTGTTCGTGACCATAGCCCCAGGATGGCAGGAAACCGACGACGACAGCGACCTTGACACCCCGCAAACCACCGTACGCGCGGCATCGGCCACGGCTCCGGCGTTTATCCTTAATCCCGGAAGCAAACCGGCAACCATTTCCACACCCGTCGACGCCAGGACTTTAGCCCCTACCGTATGCGGGCTGTTGCGCATACGTTCGCCAAACGGAGCGTCGCTGCCGCGCCTACGCTGGTAAAGCAGCCCTATATAATGATTTCACCGCTGTAGCGGAATTTTCATCACACGGGAATGAACCAACAACACCTTCCCGGCATTTTTCTAATCAGAATAAATTACATCATTATAAATGTCACTCCAATCAATCCTGAGTAAGCTGTTTGGTAATAAATCGCAGCGCGACCTCAAAGAAATCAAACCGATAGTAGACAAAATCAATGCGATAGGCCCGTCGCTCAAAAGCCTCTCCAACGACGAATTGCGTGGAAAAATCGACCAAGTACGCGCTGAAATCGACGCCGCAGTCAAACCCGACCGCGACGCTGCGGCCGAAATACGTGCCAAGGTTGAAGACCTCCCCTTCGACGAGCGCCAGCCTCTGTGGGACGAAATCGACAAACATGAGAAAAACATCCTCGACATCCTCGAGGAGCAGCTGAACACCCACCTTCCCATCGTGTTCGCCACCATGCGCGAAACAGCCGCACGTTTCGCCGCCAATGATACAGTGGAGGTTACCGCCACCGAAATGGACCGCGACCTCGCTGCCCAGGGACGTGAATTCGTCACCATAGAGGGCGACAAAGCCATTTGGAAAAACCGCTGGCTTGCCGGAGGTAACGAAATCAAATGGGATATGGTGCATTACGACGTGCAGCTGATCGGCGGCGTAGTGCTCCACCAAGGCAAAATTGCCGAAATGGCCACCGGTGAAGGTAAAACCCTTGTGGCAACCCTCCCCGTTTTCCTCCGCTCCCTTTCAAAGAAAGGTGTGCATGTGGTTACCGTCAACGACTACCTCTCGAAACGTGACTCCGAGTGGATGGGCCCGCTCTACATGTTCCACGGCTCGACAGTCGACTGCATCGACAAGCACCAGCCCAACACCCCGCAGCGCCGCCGCGCCTACGAATGCGACATCACATTCGGCACAAACAACGAATTCGGCTTCGACTACCTGCGCGACAACATGGCCATGGCACCTCAGGACATGGTGCAGCGTAAACATTACTATGCCATCGTCGACGAGGTTGACTCGGTGCTTATCGACGACGCCCGTACACCGCTCATCATCTCCGGGCCCGTGCCAAAAGGTGACGACCAGCTCTTCAACGAATACAAGCCAAATGTAGAAAAGGTATATCAGGCACAGAAACGCCTTGTCACCCAGATTCTGGCCGATGCCAAACAGAAAATCGCTTCTGATGACAAAGAGGTGCGCAAAGAGGGCGAACTCCTCCTTTTCCGTGCATTCAAAGGACTTCCAAAATACGGGCCGCTGATCAAATTCCTCAGCGAGGAGGGTATGAAAAACGCCCTTCTCAAAACCGAAGCCTACTACCTTCAGGACAACTCGCGCGAAATGCCGAAGGTGACCGACCCCCTCTACTTCGTTATCGATGAGAAAAACCGCTCGGTAGAACTCACCGACAAAGGGTTCGACGTGCTCACCGACCGCAACCAGGACCCCCAGTTCTTCGTGCTTCCTGACATAGCTGCCAAGCTGTCAGACCTCGAAAACGTTGCCGACCTTGCCGAACGCCAGGAGAAGAAGGATGCGGCCATGGCCGACTATGCCATCAAATCGGAGCGTGTGCACACCGTTACCCAGCTCTTGAAAGCCTACACCCTTTTCGAAAAGGATAATGAATACGTTATCGACGACAACAAAATCAAAATCGTCGACGAACAGACAGGCCGTATCATGGAAGGACGCCGCTACAGCGACGGGCTCCACCAGGCCATCGAGGCCAAGGAGGGTGTGAAGGTCGAAGCCGCCACACAGACTTTCGCCACCATCACCCTGCAGAACTACTTCCGCATGTATCACAAACTTGCGGGCATGACAGGTACCGCCGAAACCGAGGCTGGCGAGCTTTGGGATATCTATAAACTCGACGTGGTGACCATCCCCACCAACCGCCCCGTGGCGCGAAAGGATATGGACGACCGCGTTTACAAGACCAAGAAAGAGAAATATGCCGCCGTAATCGAGGAGATAGTCCGCCTGCGCAATGCCGGACGCCCCGTGCTTGTAGGTACCACTTCGGTCGAAATCTCCGAACTGCTCAAACGCATGCTCGACATGCGCCACATAGAGTGCCAGGTGCTCAACGCCAAACTCCACCAAAAGGAAGCTCAGGTAGTGGCACTTGCCGGACGTCCCGGAACCGTTACCATCGCCACCAATATGGCCGGACGAGGCACCGACATCAAGCTGCCCACCGAAGTAAAAGAGGCAGGAGGTTTGGCAATCATCGGCACAGAACGCCATGAAAGCCGCCGCGTCGACCGTCAGTTGCGCGGACGTTCAGGCCGTCAGGGCGACCCAGGTTCGTCGGTGTTCTACGTATCGTTCGAGGATCAGCTGATGCGCCTGTTCGCCACCGACAGGGTGATGAAGATGCTCGACACCCTCGGACTGAAAGAAGGCGAGATGATTGAAAGCGGCATGGTTACAAAAGCCATCGAAAACGCCCAGAAACGCGTCGAAGAAAACAACTTCGGCATCCGCAAACGCCTGCTGGAGTATGACGACGTGATGAACAAGCAGCGTACCTACATCTACAACCGCCGCCATCACGCCCTCCTTGGCGAACGCATCGGAATCGACATCGCCAACATGACCTACGACCTCATAGAGAACCTCGTGGCCAATTACGACCAGCCCACCGATTACGAGGAACTGTCGCTCGAACTGATGCGTGTGCTCACACTGCAGACCCCGTTCCCGGAGGAGGAATTCGCCAACATGTCGCGTGAGGACAAAGTAGAGCGCCTCTATGCCGCAGCCAACGAAACGCTCGAGCGTCGCAGCCAAAAAATTATAGAGGTTGCAACCCCCGTAATCAAGGAATGGGTTGAAAACCGTGGTGCAAACGGCCGTATCATCGTGCCGATGACCGATGGGAAACGCATTTTCCATCTCCGTGCCGACATCACCGAAGCCTACAACACCGGCTGCAAGTCAATCGTCAAGGAATGGCACAAGGCAATCCTGCTTGTAACTATCGACGAACTGTGGAAAGAACACCTCCGCGAACTCGACGACCTGCGTCAAAGCGTGCAAAATGCTTCTTACGAACAAAAAGACCCGCTGGTTATCTACAAAGTTGAATCGTTCCACATTTTCGAGGCGATGCTCAACAACCTTAACCAAAAGGCACTCGCAGCACTGATGCGCGGGCAGATTTACATCCCCGCCCCGCAACCGCAGCCCACTCCTTCGAATGTGTCGGTTTCAGGAGCACACGGTGCACCGGCCCCTGAGGCCAAGGCTCCTGAAGCTGCCGCACAAAAAACCGAAGCACCTGCCGCACCACGCCGTGAACCGCAAGTGCAACAGGCAATGCCTGAGCGTCCTAACGACTACTCGCAGTACACCGCCTCAAAAGAAGGCCTGCCCGGGGAAAACGCCCAACGCCAAGCTATGGCAAATGCCGGAGGCGGCCCCCGCAAAGTGCAACCGGCCAAAGCCGCCCCAAGGGTAGGGCGTAACGATCCCTGTCCATGCGGCTCAGGCAAAAAATTCAAAAACTGTCACGGCCGAGGCATGTAATGCCCGTCAATGCTTAATAATTGGGAGCTATGGAGCATGTGCCCCATGGCTCCCATCATTCCAATCGCATCAATAAGGTTTATATATCCTATACATTCTGAATCACTCTCCAATTAAACTTTAACCTATAATTCCCTCTCAGCCATGCCAACCGACAATACCGACCGTCCGAACCTCCCAGGAGGTGAAACGCTTAACGACCGACTTCGCCGTGCCGCCGCTATGGCCCGGCAGGAACAACAACGCCATCCGGCACCTGAACCCCGCAACACGGAAGCCAGGCAACCGCAACAACAACCACAGCGCCCCAGCCAGCAGCCTCCGGTGGAACAGCCACGTGCTGCATCACCGGCAGAACCCACAAGGACAGAACCACGGCAGGAACAACCCCGTGTGCCCCAACAGCCCACGCCCCCCTACCGTGAGGCTCCCCGCCAGCAGCCGATGCCTCAGGAGCCTTACCGCGAACAGCGATATGCACACCGCAACACCACGGAAGAATACGCCCCGGCACCCCGCCAGCCCCATGGCAACCAACCCAAATCACGCCGCGGGCTGATGATACTTATCGCCCTTCTCGTAGTGGCAGTGCTGGCCATAATCTTCCTGACAGTGTCGCACACCCGTGAAACGGCAAAACAACAGGAACAAATTGAGCAACTGCAACTGGCAAACGAACAGATACAGCTAGCCAACGAATACGATGCCCTCAACAACGAGTTTGCACAATATGAGAACCAGACCTCCCTGCTCGCCAATGACTCGATTGTCCAAAAATACTCGGCCGCACGCGCCCAGGTGGAAAAACTTCTCCAGGAACTGAAAAACGAGAAAAACAAATCGGCAGCACAGATAAGCAAGCTCAAAGGTGAAATCGAGACCCTTAAGGGGATTTTGCGCAACTATGTGGAGCAAATCAACACCCTTAACCAGGAAAACCAGGAACTGCGCAACGAAAACCAGGAAGTAAAGGCCAAGAACCAACAGCTTTCGCAAAGCATACAGACGGTGCAGGCCAACAACAAGGTGCTCAACGAGCGCATGACCCTTGCCGAGAAACTCAACGTTACCGGCGTCACCCTCACCCCGCTCAACAAGAAAGGGAAAAAGGAAAAAAACGTGACCAAGGCACGCCAGATGATGGTTACATTCACCATCCCACAGAACAATTCCACCCCCGTGGGTGAAAAAACAATCTGGCTGCGCATCACCAATCCCGAAGGCGACCTTCTGCCCGGAGGCGGCTCGTTTGAATTCGAGGGTGCCACCCTGCCTGCAACCGCACGCAAATCAATCGAATATGCCGGTGAAGAAATCGGCGGCGTAACCATCTACTGGGACGTGAACACCACCCTTACCCCCGGCGACTACACCGTAGAGCTCTTCTGCGACAACTACCGCCTCGCATCCCGCAAATTCACGTTGAAAAAGTAGTAGCAGAAGTTGTAAGTTATAAGTTATAAGTTTTAAGTTGTAAGAGAAAATACATTGAATTGCGGAGACGTCCATAATCACCGATATCCGTAATCAATCTCAGGTATTCTGAATGAAAACAAGTGACACAGGAAAATTGGCCGTATGGCATAAATCCATAATGCTGACCGAACAAGTGTATCGGCTGACAGCCTTGTTACCTGTTCAAGAAAAATTCGGATTATGTGACCAAATGCGACGCGCCGCAATTTCAATCCCGTCGAACATAGCGGAAGGGCATGGAAGATTCTCTGTTAAAGAATTCATTCATTTCCTTTCTATAGCAAGAGGGTCTCTGAGCGAATTGAAAACACAGATTATTCTGTGTCAGCGAATTTATAACATCAAATCACCTGAAGTTGAAAACATCAATATGCAGATAATTGAAATCGATAAAATGATAAATGCGTTAGCCCGATCTTTAGGCGCATAGTCCGCCACCCTTCATCAATGCCCTTAAATATTGGCAAACCGTAAAGATATTCAGCGCAATAACCACATCACTTCTCGCTTACAACTTATAACTTAAAACTTACGACTTACAACTTCTTACAATGATTGAAAGCCTGATTTCCGACCTCGCGTTCATACTGCTGCTCGGGGCGGTGGTGACACTGCTTTTCAAGTGGATAAAACAGCCGGTGGTGCTGGGGTATATCGTGGCAGGGTTCCTTGCTAGCCCGCACTTCGAACCTCTCCCATCGGTCACAACAGAAGCCAACATCGAATTCTGGGCGCAGATAGGGATTGTGGTACTGCTGTTTTCGCTGGGGCTGGAATTCAGTTTCCGCAAACTGCTCAACACGGGCGGTTCCGCCGTGGTTACGGCACTTGTAATCGTTACCGGCATGATGGCCACCGGCTTCGCTATAGGGCATCTGTTAGGTTTCACAAACATCAACAGCCTGTTTCTAGGCGGCATGCTTTCGATGTCGTCGACAACCATAATCATAAAGGCTTTCACCGATTTGAACCTGCGGCAGAAAAAATTCGCATCGCTGGTGTTTGCCGTGCTGATTGTCGAAGACCTTTTCGCCGTGGTCATGATGGTTGTGCTTTCATCGATAGCTATCAACAACAGCGTGGAGGGGGGCGAAATGCTGATGAGTGTGAGCAAACTTGCATTCTTCCTGATTATATGGTTCCTGGTGGGGGTATTCATCCTGCCCTCGACCCTTAACAAGTTCCGCCGTTTTCTCAACAACGAGACCCTCTTGGTCGTATCCATGGGGTTGTGCCTGGGCATGGCTGTCTTCTCGGTGTTCTGCGGTTTCTCACTGGCATTGGGGGCCTTCGTGATGGGCTCCATCCTGGCCGGGACCAGCTATGCCGAACGCATCGAACATGTCACCATGCCTGTCAAAGACCTCTTCGGCTCGGTGTTTTTCATCTCGGTAGGGATGATGGTGCAACCCGGCATAATCATGCAATACTGGTGGCCGATTCTTTTGCTGTCGGTGGTGGTAATAGCCGGAATGATAGTTTTCGGCACATTCGGCATGCTTATCACAGGCCAAAGCCTCCGCGTAGCCATCGAATCAGGTTTCTCACTTACCCAGATAGGTGAATTCGCCTTCATCATAGCAACACTCGGCATGAGCCTGGGGGTTCTCAACCCCGAAATCTACCCCATAGTGGTAGCCGTGTCGGTAATCACCACATTCACCACCCCGTATTTCATCCGCATGGCCGACCCGGCCTACCGGCTGGTGGAAAGCCGGTTGCCGAAACGTTTCCGCTTCCTTATCGACCGTTACACCGAAGAGGTGAAACAACATGAGGAGGGTTCGCGACGCAGGGCTTGGATGTCGCTTCTGCGCCGCTACTTCTGGCGCATAGCGCTCTATTCCATCATAATCGTGGCCATATCCATGGTAAGCCGCAATTACCTGATGCCCTACCTTAACGGCCTGATGCCGTCGTGGAGCCGCTTCATCGGGGTGGCATTGACACTTGCGTTCATGGCACCGTTCCTGCTGGCCCTGTGCCTGCCACCGCAAATGGAACGCGGCAACGATAAGGAACATCTGACAGCCGGCGAGCTTAAACTGCCGCGCATCATCATGATGGTGTTCCGCCTTTTGCTGGCACAGGCATTCATTGTCTACGAGCTGTCGCTGTTCTATTCGCTCAAAGTAGGCATCCTGATTGGAATCGCCTGCTTCCTGATAATGCTTATGCTTTTTTCGCGCAGCCTGAACCGGCGCCTGCGCCACATAGAGGCAAAATTCATCGAAAACCTCAACGAACGCGAATGGCGCCGTTCGGGTAAAAACAACAACCTCGTCAACGACCTCCACCTAGCCCATATCCGCGTGGGCTACGGGTGCCCCTTCGTAGGCGAAAGGCTCATAAACTCCAATATCCGCCAACGCTACGGCATCAGCCTGGTCATGATTCAGCGCGGCCCGGAAGTAATACCCGTACCAGGGGGAGATACACGCATCTTCCCTGGCGACGTGATAGGCGTAATCGGCACTGACGAACAGATTTCAGCCGTGCTGCCCGTTATCGATGCCGACCAGCCCGAACCCGAAAGCCAACACGAATTAAACGACTTCAAACTGACCAGTGTGACCCTCACCCCTTCATCTCCGCTCTCGGGGATGACACTTGCCTCGGCCGACGTAAGGAGGAACTACCAGACACATGTCGTTGCGTTGGAACGCGACAACGAATTTTTCGACCATCCGGCATCGATAGCCCTGCAACCGGGCGACCGCCTATGGATTGTAGGCACACCGGCCATGGCCGAGAAGTTGAAATAGTGCATTTAAGGGTGGTTCCACACCTGCAAATGCAACGGAATTTTGTAACTTTGCATTTCAAACCAATCAGCGGCTTAACAACATTCCCACATAACAACACTATGCAGGAAAAAATAATAATCCTCGACTTCGGTTCGCAAACCACGCAGCTCATCGGGCGACGTGTGCGCGAGCTAAACACCTACTGCGAGATTGTGCCCTACAACAAGTTCCCCCACGACGACCAGTCGGTTATCGGGGTAATCCTGTCAGGCTCACCCTTCTCGGTCTATGATGAGAAAGCATTCAAAACCGACCTTGCCTCCATACGCGGGCGCATCCCGGTGCTGGGAATATGCTACGGGGCGCAGTTCATGGCATGGGCTAACGGCGGCACGGTGGAACCGGCAGGCTCACGCGAATACGGACGCGCCCTCCTCAGCTCGGTCAACGAATCCGACCCTCTGTTCAACGGCATAGAGCCGGGAAGCCAGGTGTGGATGAGCCATGGCGACACCATCACATCCATTCCCGAAAATTTCCGGGTGGTGGCTTCAACCGAAAAAGTGCGCATCGCAGCCTACCGTATCGACAATGAAAACACCTGGGGTGTGCAGTTCCACCCCGAAGTGTATCACTCGGCAATCGGGACCGACCTCCTTCGCAACTTCGTGGTAGGAATCTGCGGCAGCCGTCAGGATTGGAGTGCGGAATCATTCATCGACACTACCGTGGCACAGCTGCGCGAACAGCTTGGCGACGACAAGGTGGTGCTCGGGCTCAGCGGCGGGGTCGATTCATCGGTGGCAGCAGTGCTGCTCAACCGTGCCATCGGCAAAAACCTCACCTGCATCTTCGTTGACCACGGAATGTTGCGCAAGGACGAATTCCGCAACGTGCTGCACGATTACGAATGCCTCGGGCTTAACGTGGTAGGGGTTGACGCATCAGCCAAATTCTTCACCGAGCTTGCAGGCGTGACCGACCCCGAACGCAAACGCAAAATAATAGGCAAAGGCTTCATCGACGTATTCGATGAAGAAGCCCACAAAATCAAAGATGTCAAGTGGCTCGCCCAGGGAACCATCTATCCCGACTGCATCGAGTCGCTGTCAATCACCGGCACCGTCATCAAGAGCCACCACAACGTGGGCGGGCTCCCTGAAAAAATGAACCTGCGCCTTTGCGAACCACTCCGCCTTCTTTTCAAAGACGAAGTGCGTGCGGTGGGACGCGCCCTAGGCATGCCCGACCACCTCATCAAGCGCCACCCATTCCCCGGCCCCGGCCTGGCAGTGCGCATACTCGGCGACATCACTCCTGAAAAAGTGCATGTGCTCCAGGAAGCCGACCACATCTTCATCCAGGGGCTCCGCGACTGGGACCTCTATGACAAAGTGTGGCAGGCAGGCGTAATCCTTCTTCCCGTGCAAAGCGTGGGCGTGATGGGCGACGAACGCACCTATGAACGTGCCGTGGCACTCCGTGCGGTCACATCCACCGATGCCATGACAGCCGACTGGGCGCATCTCCCCTACGAATTCCTCGCCGAGGTTTCCAACAATATCATAAACCACGTGCGCGGCGTGAACCGCGTATGCTATGATATCTCCTCGAAGCCGCCGGCCACAATCGAGTGGGAGTAATTTAAATTTGACTCTATTAGGTTCAATTAATTATAATACAGTCGTTTAGATTCTTACATAAAGAACCTGAACGGCTGTTGCCAATATAAATACTTAATAAGAACACCTAATGTATGAATTAATTGGACTCTAAAACTGTACCTGTAACATATAAAATTCTCATAAGATAGTGAGATTTGGCACCTAATTATCCATATTTTTTTTGGTAACTTTGTAGCCCAATTGTGTATTATGCCGAAAAAAAATCATAAAATAATAAGTCTATTTTCAGGTGCAGGTGGTCTTGATATTGGTTTTAATAGAGCTGGTTTTAAGACTGCTGTAGCAGTAGAATTAGACCCATCTTGCTGTGATACACTTAGAACTAATATGCCTGATCTTTCTATAATTAACAGAAGCATTACAGAAGTTTCTGCTACTGAGATTTTGGAAGCAGGTGGTTTAGAAGTAGGTGAAGCAGCTTTAGTGATTGGTGGCCCACCATGTCAGAGTTTTAGTCTTGCAGGTATGCGCAAAGGCTTGGATGATGATAGAGGTAAACTGCTTTTTGAGTTCGCAAGAATAGTTAGGGAAACACTTCCTAAAGGCTTTGTGATTGAAAATGTGAAGGGCTTAACTAACTGGGATAAAGGCAGGGCTATGAATCTTCTTATAGAAGAGCTAGGCAAACCTATAGAGTATAACGGCACAGTCTACCAGTATCAAATTGCGCCACCTAAAGTACTTGATGCGGTTAATTATGGCGCGCCTCAATTCAGAGAAAGGCTTATATTAGTCGGCAACAGAATTGGGAAGCCCTATGAATACCCGGAACCCTTAGCAACACCCTACAAAACTGTATGGGACGCAATAGGGACTCTTCCAAAACCTGACCAGCCTTCTGAAGCAGCCAAAAGGGTTGCAGGCTGTATCAAATACAGAATAGCAAAACATGGCTACTAAGAATTTTCCGAACCACGTAGTAACGGCACATTCCCCTTCTACCTTAGAAAAAATAAGAAAAGTTCCTATCGGTGGCAAACTTGCAGATATAGAACAGATATATGGGTCTACTTATAGAAGGTTAGATCCAAACAGGCCTTCTTTTACAGTTACTCGAAGTGGCTATAGGGACTTTATACATCCCTATGAAGATAGGATGTTAACAGTACGAGAACTGGCTTGCCTTCAAACGTTTCCTTTAGATTGGGAAATTAAAGGGGTTAGGCTTGATTCCTATAGTTCTACTAGAAAAACTACTATGACTCAGTTTGGACAGGTAGGTAATGCTGTGCCACCAGTATTAGCTGAAGCTATAGCAAAGTCTATTATAGAACAATGGTTTAATGAGGAGGAAAAATAACAATGGCAAAGGTTCCTGAATCAGTAGTAAAAGAATCCTATTTGCTAAAGTCTACATTCTTTTATAACAGGCTTAACACAAATGGTTACTTTGCCCTTTTTATGAAGGTGAAGCAGTTTGTGAAAATAGAAGGCGATAAGTTAGACTGGAGTAAACGATCCGAATGGAATATAAGTGAAGAAGCTTGGAATATAATTCAGCAAAGCGAAATTCCACCGGCTTTAGTATTTGTACACCCTAAAGTGCTGAAGTTAAATCCCAGCTTTCTGAAATTCTATAGGTCTGTTGCTATGCTTCCTCAGAAAGGACTATCAGCTATTTCGAAGGTGGCAAATATAGATTCCATTGAAAAGGGCAAAATAGACACAAGTAGAATCAAAGCTGAAAGTATAACAAAGCTAACTAGGGCTATAAATGAAGTGCTTTCTGTTGTAGTAACAGTGGCTTCAGGACTAAATGAAAAACGGCTTGAAGGTATGATGTACGCAACAGCAGGAACTAATATTGATGGGTCTTGGCGTAACCAAATAGGAGCTGAAGGCGAAAGGGTTATCAGGACTATTATTCTAAATGGTTTGCTTCATTGCAATGAAGTAACTTCTTTTATCGACAAAACCAACAATACAGTAGCAATCAGTTCAGCTGAAGCAAAGAATTTCTCTGAAGATGTAGACTTGGTAAAAACCATCAATCTTTCCAACGGGTATTCAGTCTACTTTTCCTCAGAACCTGATGTTACGATGTATAATCCTGAAGGGGATATAGTTGGTATTATAGAAATAAAGGCAGGACTAGATCCTGCTGGGGCTTTGGAAAGATTAGGTGCTATGTTCAAATCCTTTGAAAATACACTTGCTGAATATCCCGATGCTGTAACGGTTTTAGTAGCTTCTTGTATCACAAAGGAGGTAGAGAGCAGACTTAACACTTCAATGGTGGTGAGACAGAAATATATCACTACTGATATTACGGCAAATGACAGGGAGAAGCGAAAGTTTGTAAACAGACTAAGGGTTATTATGAAATTGGCTAAATCTGTTTTCTAGATTGTTTTCAAAAGTCCAACTATCGTATATTTTCAAATCATTCCATTTGAAACCTCTGCAATTACATGGTTTTCAGGGCATTAACTTCAATCGGTTTTATGTAATTATACCATAAAAACGTACCCTACCAATGATATCTTAACTTATAATCGTAAGCATCAACATTTCCGCATTATCGAGTGGGAGTAATGGCATAATATTAACATTTGCCTATTGCAATTACGAATTTTTAAGTTATCTTTGCGGGGTAATGCGGTATGTAACCGTATTACCCCGCTTTATTTACAATAGAACCACGACAACAGCAAACCTTTAATTTCACTACGTTATCTTCACCATAATTTATTAACACCGTGCCTACGGCACATAAAAATACATTTTGCAAATGAAAAAGCTTCTTCTAGCCGCAGTAATCGCATTGGCAACCGCAGGGGCAGCCTTTGCTCAACAAGGTAAAATGGCAGCCGGAATCAACCTCGGCGTAGTTCCCAGCCTTGAAAGCAACCTCAAAGTCACCAACTTCCAACTCGGGGCAAAATTCCAATACGGAATCACTGACGATTTCCGCGCCGAAGCCGACCTGGAATACGGCTTCAAGTCGAAAGGTATCAGTGTGTTTGACGTAACTGCCAACGTGCACTACCTCATCAACGTTGCTGACCGTTTCAAAATCTATCCACTCGTAGGTCTCGGCTGGGGAAGCATCACACAGGATTTCGGCGGAATCTCATTTGACGACTTCTTGAAAGACAATGGACTCCAGTCGCAATGGAACCAGCTTCCCGGTTATGTCAAAGACGAGATACGCAAGGAATTCGAAGATTCGATGGATGCAGCCGGTTCTGAATCCGTAAGCCGTTTTGTGTTCAACGTGGGTGTAGGCGGCGAATATGACATCACCGACAATCTAGCACTCAATCTCGAAGTGAAATACCAGTATATGAAGGATTTCAACCGCATGCCCATCACCCTCGGCATAGCCTATAAATTCTGACCACTATTCGGATTTCCAAATGATATAATCAAGTCTCCGGGAGCGTAACACCTCTTTGGAGATTTTTATTATCGGCATTTCAGCCGCTAATAAACAGCATCTTAACAAATTTTGCCCATACACGATATAAAAAAAACGGTAATTTGCGCCCCGACAAAGCAATTTTCCCTATCTTTGCAGTTGTGAAAGCATGTGATTTTTTAAATCAGGAATTTCAACATAAACCAAAAACAAAGAAAATGGCTTACGTAATTACAGACAAATGTGTCGCTTGCGGCACCTGCCTCCCCAACTGCCCGGTTGAGGCTATCTCAGAAGGTGAAATCTACGTTATCGATCCCGACACCTGCATCGAATGCGGCACCTGCGCAGAGGTTTGCCCCAGTGAGGCAATCATCCCCGGTGAATAATCGGTAGTAATGACTAAAAAGCGCGTCGGCATAATCCAATTGCCGACGCGCTTTTTATATTCCGGTAACCCTGTAATCCTGCCATCACATTACAATGGCATAATTCTATATTCCACCGGCTCCATCACATTACCTGATATCGTGATATGCCGGTATGTCGGCAACAAACCGCACTTTTCGGTTTTCATAATCAACCTCGCAGCAAAAATGGCGCAAACCGTTGGATACGATGAGCCAGCGGGCATGCAACACCATGTTGTAACGCACAATCTGGTCGAACACCCGCTGGGTGATTTCAACATGGGGAGCCTTATATTCCACAATCATAACCGGGCGAAGCCCTTCCGACGAGAACAGCACCGTGTCGCAACGGCGTGAAGTCCCGTTCAACGTCAGCGGCACCTCGTTACCCATCAACGCAGCAGGGTAACCCAGATTTTCCGTAAGATGGGCAACAAAATGCTGGCGCACCCACTCTTCGGGAGTAAGGGCCACCCATTTCCCACGCAAAGGGTCGAGAACACGCTCAACCCCGTCGGGGCATTGCCGCACCTTCAACGGGGCCGGGGGGAGGTTCAATTCAGGTAATCTTTGCAAAGCAACAGGTTTTAATACTTTCGATTTCCGCTTGTGGAAATTTCTGTGTAAATTTACAAAACTTTTTCCAATACGTTCCACACCGGCAGCAGCAACGACAAATTCAATTCTATGGCAGAGACCCCGACATTCCAGACAATAAGCCGCGACCTGCGTGCAGGCCGCCCGGCGCCGGTCTACCTGCTTCACGGTGAAGAAGGGTACTACATCGACGCACTTGTCTCACAGTTCGAGATGCTGGTATCAGAATCAGAACGCGATTTCGACCTCACGGTTCTTTATGCGCCCGAACTTGATTCCCCGCGCACAGCCGTAAACGCCGCCCGCCGCTATCCTATGTTTGCGCAGCGCCAGGTGGTGATTGTCAAGGAAATACAGACCGCCGGAGCCAACTTCCTCAACGCCCTGGCCGAATATGCCGCCAATCCGGCGCCAACAACGGTGTTGTGTCTCTGCTGCCGAGGGCAGCAAGCCCGTGGAGCCGAATTCCTCAAGGCACTACGTGCAGGCAACGGAATCAACTTCGAGTCAAAGAAACTCAATGAACGCGGCATCGGGGCAGCCGTCACGGAATTCATCCACGAACAGGGGCTGAAAGTAGAGCCTAAAGCCCTCACGATGATATGCGACTTTGTGGGTACCGACCTGTCGCGTATCTACAACGAGGTGGCCAAACTCACCGTCACCCTCGGAAAGGGGGCTGTGGTGACCCCCGAAGCCGTGGAACGCAACATCGGGATTTCAAAAGACTATAATAACTTCGAATTCCTCTCGGCTGTTGCCAACGCCGACACCGCCAGGGTGATGCGCATTCTCCGCTATTTCCGTTCCAATCCCAAGGCCAACCCCGTGCAGGTGCTGGCAGTGGTGTTGTTCAATTTCTTCTCCAATATGCTCGTGGCCTATTACGCAGCCGACAATAGCGAACGCGGGCTGATGAACGAACTCGGATTCCGCTCCCCATGGCAGCTGAAGGACATCAATGCCGGTATGCAGCATTACGGCCCATGGCAGGTAATCGAAATAATCGGGTTAATCAGGCGCTTCGATGCGGCGTCAAAGGGCAACGGCTCGCGCCTCGACCCCTACGACCTCCTGTTCGACCTGGCTATACACATACTCAACCCGCTGGGTCAAAAGGGCATACAGCTATAACACACCGCAAATCCCGGCTCTCCAACCTAATAAACCCTGCAAAATGAAGATAACGAGATTTTTATCCGCCATATCGGTTGCAGCATCGGCCATAACGGCATCAGCGGCATCAATCGACGATGCACGCCGCCTGGCCGAAGATGGCGACACCCAAGCAGCCATAACCGTGTTGCAACAGCTCGAACAGGAAACACCCCGTGATGCCGAAGTGTCGAAAATGCTAGGCGACCTATATCTGGCCACAGCCCGTGATGCCGAAGCGCTCGATGCCTATAATGCAGCCCGCAGGAAGGGGAGCCGCGAAGCCGTGCTTGCCTTGGCGGAAATGGCCAACATAGAATACCGTGTCGACGATGCACGGCAGTTGGTGGCAGATTACCGCAAACTGCTTAAAAAGGGGAAACGCACCATCCATCCCGACAATTCAGGCGATATAGACGAACGCATCGACCGAACCGAAAACATGCTCGGACGCGTGGAACAAATCGAGGTTATCGACTCCCTGATAGTCGATGCCGACGATTTTTTCACACACTACCGCCTGTCGCCTGAAAGCGGGTCGTTAAATCCTGTCAGCGAGCTACCTGAAGGTTTCGATGCCGCCGAACCTACAGTCGTTTACGAGCCTGAAAGCCGCAGGCAGATGATTTGGGCCGTTCCAGACACTACCGGGAGTTTCGCCCTCTACTCGTCATCGGCACTATATGGTGACTCGTGGGAGACCCCCATACCTCTTGGAGCCGACCTTGGCGAAGGGGGCGACGCCAACTACCCCTTCCTCATGCCCGACGGAGTTACGCTATATTATGCCAACGACGGAGCGAACTCACTAGGCGGACTTGACATTTTCATATCACGCCGTAACGACGACGGGTTTCTGCAACCGCAAAACCTGGGGATGCCGTATAATTCCCCTTACGATGACTACCTGCTTGCAATCGATGAACTTACAGGGGTAGGATGGTGGGCTACCGACCGCAACCGCATCCCCGGAAAGGTTACCATCTATGTGTTCGTCCCACAGGAGCTTCGGCGGAACGTCGACCCCGACAACCCGGATTTGATTTCACGGGCACGCCTTACTTCGATACGTGACACGTGGAACCCTGAAACCGACCGCGCTGAAATCATCGAACGCATCATAGCCGTGAAAAACGACGTCAGCAACCGCCAACGCCAGTTTGAAATCGCGATTCCGGGACGAGGCATCTACACCAACTACGCGGATTTCCGAACCCCGCAGGCACGCGATGCCATGCACAAATATGTGGAGAACCTTGAAAAGGTAACTTCAGCCCGCCAGCGACTGGCCGCCATGCGCGAGGGATATGCCAAAGGGAACCGCTCGGACGCTGATGTTATAAAGCAGGCCGAAGAACAACTCGACGCGGCACAGGCTGCCCTGATAACCCTGCGTAACGACGTGATTACCCTCGAACGCTGACCAAGCCGTCAAACCCCACCATCCGGTAACCCATCCTGACAAACCACAATTTAAAGCACAATTCACCAATGCTCTCTTTTCTTGCCTCACTGGCCATACTTATCGCAGGCTACATCATCTATGGCGCATTCGCCGAAAAAGTGTTCGGCATCGACCCCGGGCGCCCCACACCGGCTATAACAAAAGCCGACGGGGTCGATTTCGTGCCGATGCCCACATGGAAGGTGTTCCTTATCCAGTTTCTCAACATAGCTGGGCTGGGGCCTATTTTCGGAGCAATAATGGGGATAATGTTCGGTCCGGCAGCATATCTGTGGATTGTGTTAGGCACTATTTTTGCGGGGGCGGTACATGACTATATCTCCGGCATGATTTCGCTCAGGGCCGACGGCGCCTCGCTCCCCGAAATCGTAGGCCGGGAACTCGGTTCCGGCATCAGGCAGGTGATGCGTGCCTTCTCTATTGTGCTGCTGATACTGGTCGGCGGGGTATTCGTGGTGACAACATCCGGCCTTGTGGCCTCGCTTACTCCCGACAGCCTCGATGCCACATTCTGGGCAGTGGTGATATTCATCTACTACCTTATGGCAACGATGTTCCCTGTCGACAAGCTGATAGGCAACATCTACCCCCTGTTTGCAGTCGTACTGCTGTTCATGGCCGTAGGTCTTGTGGGGGTGATGCTTTTCGGCGACGTAACGGTGCCTGATGCATTTGCTTCCGGCCTTGGCAACCATTATCCTGAGGCAGGACGCTCCACCCACCCCGTTTTCCCGATGCTGTTCATCTCTATAGCCTGCGGTGCGATTTCCGGCTTCCACGCCACGCAGTCGCCCATGATGGCACGTTGCATGAAAAACGAACGGCTGGCACGCCCGGTGTTCTACGGCGCCATGGTGGCAGAGGGTATTGTTGCCCTCATATGGGCAGCTGCCACAATCACCTTTACCAAAGGTTACGACGGGCTGGCCGAATACATGGCCCAACCGGGTCATAGCCCCAGCTCGCTTATCCACGACATATCGACCTCATGGCTGGGCGCGGTAGGTGGCATAATAGCGGTTATAGGAGTAATCGCGGCACCCATAACCACAGGTGACACGGCATTGCGCAGCGCAAGGCTTATAGTGGCCGATTTTACCCGTTTCAGACAGGATAAGATATGGCAGCGAGCCTTGGTGTCAATCCCGCTGTTCATCCTGACCTACCTGGTCATGACTATTGACTTCAACGTGCTGTGGCGCTATTTCGCATGGAGCAACCAGACTATGGCTGTGTTCACGCTGTGGGCATCGACAGTCTATCTTGCCCGACACGGACGCCTGTACATAATAACCCTGGTTCCCGCCATGTTCATGACGATGGTATGCACCAGCTACATCCTTGTCGCCCCTTCGCCCGAAGGATTCGGGATTGACTACAGCCTGTCGTTAGGATTCGGAGCCATGGCCACAGTGGTTCTGACAGCCCTCTTTGCCCGTTACCTGCGCTCACTGCCCCCTGTGGCAATGCGCCCTGCCGCATCATAACCACATTTCCCGGACTTATACCGCAACAGCGCGGCACCGACACATTATCATATCCGGGTTGCCTGAAACCCGGTCAAAAAAGATTGTTACAATATGGATTTCCTATCGCTAATCGGCAATAGCCGTCTATACACATTTCATTCACACACGGAATTCTGCGACGGACGCGCCCAAATGGAGGCTTTCGCACGCGAGGCCGTGCGCCAAGGGTTCACCCACTACGGTTTCACACCGCACTCCCCACTGCCCATACCATCGCCATGCAACATGACCCGCGACAATGTGCCCCGCTTTTTAGCCGAGGTTGGCCGGATACGTGCCGAATATGGTGACCGGTGCCGTTTTTATGCAGGTATGGAAATTGATTATCTAGGCGATGAATGGGGCCCGTCACACCCTTATTTCGCGTCACTGCCGCTTGATTACTCCATCGGCTCCGTGCATTTCATCCCGGCGCAGGATGGCGGGTACATCGATATTGACGGGCGCTTTGACAGCTTCCAACGCAAAATGAAAGAGCATTTTCATGAGGATATACGCTATGTGGTGGAAACATTCTTCCGCCAGTCGCACCGTATGCTCGATGCCGGAGGGTTCGACATCATCGGCCATCTTGACAAAATAGGGCACAACGCATCGCATTGGAAGGAGGGCATTGAAAACGAGCCGTGGTATAAGCACCTGGCCGATGAACTGATCGACCATGTGACAGCATCAGGCGTAACCGTTGAAATAAACACCAAGGCAAAGGCCGACCACAACAGGATATTCCCGCATGAACGCCACCTGCAACGCCTCATGGAAGCAGGAGTGCCGGTGATTGTGAACTCCGACGCCCACGTACCGGCACTTATAAATGCCGAACGCCCCTACGGGCTCAGCCTTATATTATCCTGACACTAAACCTGCTGACTTACATCACCTTTTTCTGTCCTTTCCCATCGGTCTCCTTCCCATAGGCAACCGCATGCGAAGGGCAGATATGGTAACACCGCAGGCACAAGGCACATTTCCTTCCCCACACGGGATTCCCGTCGCTCATCGATATATTCCCAAGCGGGCAGCTGACTGCACATAGCCCGCAAGCGGTGCATTTATCGTTATGACGGAAAGGTGCCGGCGACATGCAGAACCGTTTGAAAAACGGATATACCACAGCGGTTTTCAGCCATGCCGACGCACCTCTGACCACATCGCTATCGGCAAACCCGCGCCTGATTGCCTCAGCAACAGCACCGACACGCCGTGGCATCGCATCTGTTTTGGCAGCGGCAATTTCAGGGGCATCGACATCAAACCCCTTCATAAGCACATAGGTGTTGGGCATTTGGACCGAAAATGCGCCGCGCGGGTTCCATCCGCGTCTCCCTATCAGCTTACGCCATTGATTGTCGGCAAAGCCGATGTCGTCGCCGCATGTACATACCATAAAATGCCCGGTGCCATGCGCTCCTTTTATTTTCGACCGGCGGATAAAATCGGCCACAACCGGGGGAAGCCCCCATGAATATATCGGGAACACCCACACCACGACCTCCCCTTCGGGAACTTCGAGTACCTGCGAGGAAGGCGACAGAAGCAAATCCCCCTCCAACGGGAGGATTCTGCCCCCTATATGCCGTTGCAGCTCTTTGGCCACAAGCATGGAGTTGCCTGTACCTGAAAACGTTATAATCATAGGCTATACATTCTCATTATCCTGATACGTAATGCAGCGAAAACCGGGAATACCAAGGTATTCCCGGCTGATACGTATGTTTATCTGATTGTAACCTGCGTTGCCCCGTAACCATATTCCATGAACGAGGCATCCTGCACGTCATGTCCCTTGTAACGGTAGTTAAGCTCCTTCATAAGGGCTTGGCGCAGAATCCCTTCCCCTTTGCCATGGATAAACACTATTTTTTTACCATGGTTACGCAGGTTCTCGTCCATCGCCTTTCGGAAAGCATCAACCTGGTAGTTGAGTATATCGGCATTCGACAAACCGTTGGTATTGTCAATAAGTTCGTTGATATGCAGGTCGACCACCATCGGCCCCTCCTTCGGCTGCTTTTTTTGCACAGGGCGAGCCGACGGGCGACGGTCGGCAGCCCGTTTCTGCCTCATGGCATCCTCAATACTGGAGCTGTCGAAAACCATAGAACGCTGGGGAATATCATTCTTCACAATGTCTATGGCTATTACAGGCTCGTCGAAATATGTGTTTTCGCGGAAGCAATGCAGCTTGAAGAATTTCGTTGTGTCAAGATGGGTCTCAATCGCCACCGGGGCTTTGAGCTTGAACTCCTTGTCGCGCTTGAAGGCTACATACTGGAACGCGACACGGTCGAGTCGCCCCACCTGGTCGCCCGACAGTTCCTCAAGGAAAATCTGCATGTTAGGCTCTACAAGCCCCGCAAAACGGGTAGTCCATCCGCTCTCTTCGTCAGCCCGTGAAAGATATGTGAAATACAGGTAATAATTGGAATCATTGACCAGGTAAGCCTCGAATGTAGTTGTCGTAAGGTGTTTGAGTTCCACCGCCTCATAGGCCAGCACCACATTCAGCGTATCACCTCCGGGCGTTTCCGCAACAGGCGCCGGTTTCGGGGCTTCAGGCACGGTTGTAGGCACGAATTTGCTTTGACGTTCCTTTTCCTGCTCCTGCTTTTTCTGACCTGTGCCGCCGAAAATATCCCGGCGCGACGTCTCCTCACCGGCAACACTCACCACCACCAGCTCTTTTAGAAGCACCGGTGTCACAAATCCGTCATCCTCCTCGACATGGGCAATCTGCCCGTCGATTTTAACCACCCGGCCACCGCCTGTGGTGCTGAGGAATCTCACTGTATCTCCTACTTTTGCCATATCATTCGTTCTAATTTGAATACAAACTTACGTAAATTTCCGTAATTTTGCATCATGGTTAAGAATCTAAGAATCGAGGAATTCGACTATCCGCTGCCCGACGACCGCATCGCACGATACCCGCTGGCACAGCGCGACAGCTGCAAGCTGCTTATGCGCCGCGCCGACGGCTCTGTTTCAGACCACGTTTTCACCGAGCTTCCGGGGCTTCTGCCCATGGATGCCATGCTGGTCTATAACAACACGCGTGTAATCAACGCACGCCTCCGTTTTCGGAAGCCCGAAGGGGCTACAATCGAGATTTTCTGCCTGGAGCCGGTGGAACCGCGCGATTATGCTGTCAGCTTCGCCCAAAACGGGCGTTGCTCATGGACATGCTTCGTGGGGAACTCCAAACGATGGAAACATGGCACTCTTGAAATGCAGCTCACCGCAGCAGGGAAACCTGTCACATTCAAGGCCGAACGTCTTTCCAAAGAAGGAAATGCATCGACGGTGGAATTCACATGGGATAATCATGAAATCACGTTTTCCGAAATAATTTCAGCTGTCGGGGAAATCCCTATACCCCCCTACCTCAACCGCTCGACCGAGGCATCCGACCAAACCGACTACCAGACGGTATATTCACACATCGACGGCTCTGTAGCAGCACCCACCGCCGGGCTGCATTTCACCGACAAGGTGCTGAAAGAAATATCCGACCGGGGCATTCCTCGGCGCGAACTCACCCTGCACGTAGGAGCCGGGACATTCCAACCTGTGAAAGCCGACGAAATAGGCGACCACGAGATGCATAGCGAGTTCATAGCCGTAAGCCGCGACCTCATTAACGAACTGGCACATGGAAATCACCGCGTGATTGCCGTAGGGACAACCTCTGTACGCACACTTGAAAGCCTCTATCACGCCGGACGGCTTATATTATCGGGAAACTGGCAGGGCGAGGTGCCGCAATGGGCGCCTTACACCGACGAAGCCGACACCCCCTGCACAACCGAAGCCCTGAAGGCCATCACCGACTATCTCGACGCCCGTGGGGAGAACACATTTATAGCATCGACACGCATAATAATCGCGCCGGGCTACCGCTACCGCGTTGTCAAAGGGATGGTGACCAACTTCCACCAGCCACGTTCCACCCTTCTCCTACTCGTGTCGGCATTCACCAACGGCGAATGGCGCCCGGTCTATGACCACGCACTTGCAAACGGCTACAGGTTTCTCAGCTACGGCGACGCCTGCCTGCTGGAAGGCATGCCATAAGCCAATCATGTAATCATAAACCGAAAGCCCCATTAAATGTCAGATAACAGACATTTAATGGGGCTTTCGGTTACTATTTTAAACGGTCAGGCGAATTAAAGATATTTATCGCCGAAGGCCATATGTGCGTCATTCACCATCTGCTTTATGCGCTGCTCCTCGGCCTTGGGGCAAATCAGCAACACATCACCGGCATCTGCCACTATATAATCGGTCAGCCCGTTGACCACCACCAGCTTTTCACCGTCAACAGCAAATATATTGCCAGTGGAATTATAGGCCAGCACATTGCAATTCTGGGTAACGTTGCCATCGCGGTTGCGTGGCGAATTGTCGTAAAGGGCGCTCCATGTGCCAAGGTCGTTCCATCCGAACGAAACGCATTCCACATACACGTTCGAGGCTTTCTCCATCACGGCGAAATCAATCGAGATTCCCACGCAACCGGGGAAATTACGGTTGATAAAGTCACGTTCCGCCGGTGTTCCAAAAAGCCCTACCCCTTTTTCAAAGGTGGCCGAAACGTCAGGAGCATTATTTTTCAACTCGCGTATAATGGTTTGGGCGCCCCATAGGAAAATCCCGGAATTCCAAAAGAACTCGCCCGACTCCACAAAAACCTCGGCCAGTTCAAGCGCCGGTTTTTCGGTGAAGGTCTTGACCTTGCATATAGGGCCGTCGCCAACCGGGGCACCAATCTGGATATACCCGTAACCGGTTTCGGGACGTGTCGGTTTGATGCCGAGCGTAAGCAACGCATCGTTTTTCTCAACGAACTCAAAACCATTGAGTATAGCCTCTTCAAAAACCTGCTCCCTGGTAATCAGATGATCGCTCGGAGCCACCATGATACTGGCATGCGGGTCAATCGCGGCGATATGATAGGCCGCCCAGGCGATGCAAGGCGCGGTGTTACGGCGCGCAGGCTCAAGCAGAATCTGGCTTTCGTCGAGTTCGGGCAACTGCTCCCTTACCAGGGGGGCATACTGTTCATTGGTGACAATCAACACATTCTCCTTCGGCACGATGGGAAGCACCCTGTCGTAGCTCATCTGCAACAGGCTCCGGCCAGTGCCGAGGAAATCAATAAACTGTTTCGGACGCGAAGAGCGGCTGTAAGGCCAGAAACGGCTGCCGATGCCTCCGCACATTATAACACAATAACGATGTTGGTCAATCATATCGTAATGTATGGATTATTTAGCTGATATGGTGTTTTCGCTTTGCTAAGGTAGGGGTTTATCCTGAGATGTGCAACTTGAATAGACGGAAGGCATCCGTAACAGGTGTCGGCATGCCCTGTTTTGCGACAAAAAAACGCACTCAGGCCGCACCATTCCCAATCCTTATGCGTTTTATAAAAAGGGGCTGCAACAATTTTTTCGACAGTAAAGTCTTTTCGACTTAAGCTCTAAAATCGTAAATTTGCACCTAAGTGATTGTCTGAAATTTTTTCCAAAAGATTTTTTCAACAACCTATAAGTGCCGGGGCATACCGCCTTCCAGAACCTCAACCGATTGTTTTTCCAATCCCATCCCTATGAAACTTAAAAACCTGCTATATACCTGCCTTGTAATAATCATACTGCTGTCGGCGGCAAACGCCGAAGCGGTCAGCCCTTATCCTGCCTTGGAAACAAAAGCAGCACGATTTTTCAAATATAAGGAATGGGCATCGGCATCGGCTATGTTCGACCTCATGCTTGAGGAGCGTCCCGATGTGGCACAAACCTACGGCCAGGCCATAGTGTCTAACGGGATGATGGGAAATCACGACGCCCAGGCACATCTTATGGCCAAAGCACTCGACAACCACATACCTTTCGACTCCGTATTCTCCGGGGTTAAGGAATGGAGCTTCCATATCGGCAAGCCACACCTGTTTGAGAAATTCCTGATCGATACACGCGAAACGCACCCCTGGATGCAGCGCACCATCAACGGCTATCTGCTGAAATACTATTCACTCAGGCGCAACGGCCCCGAAATGATTACTTACAGCCACACGATGCTCGACGGAGCACCCGACAATATCAGCTTCCTGACACTTCTTGCCGAAGGATATATGCTGAATGGTGACACCGACAAGGGTATTGCAACCTATAAACATATCCTGCATCTGTCGCCCGACAATTACCATGCCTTGCTGACATTAGGCAACTGGTATGCATCCAGGCCGGGGACATCCCAGGCAGAATCACCAGTTTATTACCTTGAGCGTGCCGATTCCCTGCGACCTACCCCCTATGTCACCGCCCTTATAAAGCAATTGAAAAAATGAAGGGGTATAATTGCCGACTCATACGGGTCGCGGCTTGCGGGGCCGCAGCCAGCGAGTTTATTTACGACCGAAATCAGCAGGGATTTCTCCCCACAGTTCGGTATCCCAGCGCAACACGGGATTTGACGTAGAATGCGTCTGAATCCATATATCGGCACGGGCCAAAAGCTCGAAAATCTTACCGTTTCGCGACGTGCGGGTCAGTTTTGTTCGACATCCTCGGCTCTTAACCCAGCTGCGTGCCGTGCGTGAATCGCTGTAGACCGGGGTCACAGAATCCCCCTTGTTATAAAGATATGCCAATGCATGCACCAGTGCGAGGTATTCGGCAACATTGTTTGTGCCATCCTCCAACGGGCCGACATGAAACAACTCTATACCCGACTTTACGTCTACCCCACGGTATTCCATACGTCCCGGGTTACCGGCACACGCTCCATCAACAGCAATCGCATCGGGATTGATTTCAGGAATCTCGCCCAACGACAAATGTTCGGACGAATGCGCCTGTGCCGCGTTATGACCGGCAATCGACATGATGATAGAAGCCTCGTCGGCAGGATCTCCCCGAAAAGCCAACGTGGCGGCAACCTGGGAGTCAAAAGCCTTGAAACGGGCGCCAGGGAATCCCGCCACCTGCTCGCGGCAGTCATCCCAGTCTTCATACACCCCAGGCTCCCGTCCCACCCAGACAACATAGAATTTACGTTTTCCCATATAACAATGCACACAATTTCAGCTCAAGGATAACAACAAACGGATATCGGTGCAACGCATCCCGACCATACGTGCCACGCGGTCGTTGACCACCTTCCCCATAAAGGTCAGCGCGGCCTCCTGCAATCCCGGTGTCAACGGGAGCATCGCCCCGGATTCGCCGCATCCGGCAATCTGGTTAAGCAAGGTTATAAACGTGTCGCTAAGAGCCATCGCGGCCGTGCGCGGCACCGTGCTGCCCGGATTGATAAAACATGCCCTCACATGGTCGGATGCCATATCGTTAGCCATTGCAAAACCGGTGGCACTCTTACAGCAATTACGGTCGATTTCACCGAGGTCGACCATACGGGCAGCCGGGAAAGCGTTTCCAGGCGTTTCCGATAGGTCAAACAGCAGGACTTTACGCTTAAGGATACGGTCCATGTCGCCGTCGACCGGCAGAGCATCACGTCGGTCAGTAACAATAACAATATCCGCTGTCCGCAAGGCGTTTTCCAACACGTGCGGATGAACCGACGACCCTATCACCCCGTCGCCGAGCTGGCGCAGGGCGGCACGCAGCCGGTAGACATCGTCATCAAACAGGCGCACCACCGCTCCAAGCCCCATAGCCGAACGGGCTGCGGCACACGCTGCAAGGCATGAACCGATAATGGTAACCTCGCACGGTATGACACCGGCAATGCCTCCCAGCAGAATCCCTTTCCCGTTAACCGGGTCGGCAAGCATCGAGGCGGCGATAGTCATGGCACTGCGGCCATCTATTTCCGACAATATGTCGCCGAAAGGACGGTTGCCGAGAGGGTCACGAACAAGGTCGATGGCAATATTGATTATACGCCGTGCAATCAGCTCGCGCACCACTTCGGCTCCTTGCCGACGTGAGAAATTTGCAAGACTGAGCAATATTGCCCCACGTCGCAACATGCGTATGCCGGCCATTTCAAGCGGTGCGAGATGAATCACAATATCGGCCTGCAATGCCTCCCGGCGCCCCACTATCCTCGCCCCTGCCCTGGCATATGCCTCGTCGGGATAATGTATGAAGGCAGCCGCCCCGCTTTCCACATTCACCACGAAGCCCATGCGGGTAAGCGCCCCTACCGCTTCGGGAGTAAGGGGGAAACGCCGTTCGGCAGGATTGTCGCATTTTGGAAGCCCTATGGTGGCATTCCTCCGTGCCTCCAATGTCGGGGCAGGAGCTTCGAGCGGCGTTGCCGCCATGTCATTGTGGCCAGATAGCATGATGTCGGTCTGAGAGATTGTCTAAATTTTTTTCAAAGGGATTGTCTGCTGATTTTCAGGCTCTTTTTGGTGTTTTTTAGCTTTTCAGCGGTCACGATGCCCGTAGACAATCTCTGAATTATTTAACAAATCAAGCACCTTATAGAATTCATTGCAGGACTCGGCGATTTCAGCCTCCGATTCAAGCCGGTCGGAAGGGAACCTGACCTGTGCAAGCGAGTAGAACGGCTCACGCTCCAGGAGTTTCGACTTTACGAACGCCTCTATTTCCGACGGGGCAAGCCCTGCGAGAAGCGGACGTTGCGCCTGGGCTTCAAGCAACCTACGCACCAACACAGGGAGAGATGCCTCCAGCAGCACCGTCACCCCATGGGCATTCATCCATTCCATATTGCCCGAATGGCAGGGGGTACCCCCACCGCAGCCTATGATTACGTCATTGCGACAGGCTGCTTCACGCAGCATCCTTGACTCAAGAGAACGGAATGCCGCCTCACCCCTCGTCCGGAATATTTCCCGGACTGACAAACCCTCATGACGCTCGATAAGCTCGTCAAGGTCGACATAATCGAGCCTGGCCGCACCTGGAAAGGCATTTGAACCGGAGAGGGCACGACCGAGAGTGGTTTTGCCTGCCCCCATAAAACCGATGAGAAACACTGGCTGCATAAGCAATACGTTACATCAAAGGGCTTCACCCTTGCAACGGTTATCCCGCCTGATTATTTCCGCTGTTGTTTCAGCAAATCGCGAATTTCGGTGAGGAGTACTTCTTCCTTGGTAGGAGCCGGATCGGGCGCTGGCGCGGCAGCCTCTTCGAGTTGCTCTTTTTCTGTTTTTTTACGCAGGTTGTTGATAAACTTTATCATTACGAAGATGCAGAATGCCACGATAAGGAAATCGACAACAGTCTGGACCCATGCCCCCCAGTTCATTGATACTTCAGGTTTCAACACCTCCTGGCCGTCCATCACAGCCTTTTGGATTACCCACTTGTAATCAGTGAAGTTTATGCCGCCTGTAACCACCCCTATCAACGGCATGATTATGTCATTTACAAGCGAGCTTACGATTTTACCGAAAGCTGCACCGATAATAACACCGACAGCCATGTCGACAACGTTGCCTTTCATGGCAAATTCCTTGAATTCCTTTAAGAAATTGCTCATTGTATCCTGTTTTTACTGTTAATCTTAATTATGTATCCCCAAGAGATTGCCTGCATCATCAAGCCTATCCACCCCCCTACAGACCGGCCTCGCCAAGCGCTGCCAGCGAAATTCCCAATGTAATCACGGCAACTATCAGCAGTACAGGCAGCCCGACTGATATAATCAATCCGGCAACTGCCAGCCCGCGAGGTTTCTTCCCCATACCGATTGCGGAAAACACCACAGCCAGCAACCATATAAGCCATCCTACATAAGGCACCCACCCTATCACGGTGGTTATGAGTGACAACACAAAACCCGCAACACCCATAGGGTTGTTCTGCGGCATCGTTTGTTGTGCCGGTGCAGGCTGCCACTGCTGACGAGGCGGTTGATTGTAATAAGGTTCACCGCCATAGCCGGGTGCGGCATCCATGTATGGTTCGCGGCCGCGATTACGCCGGTCGCCGGGAAACGGTGGCGGAACAGGCGCGCCCCCGCCATAGGGATACCCCGTATTGTTATAGTAACCGTTGTCGTTCGACATAATAATCCTCCTTGTTGTTATAATTTGCAAATATACGCAATATTCCCTATATTTGCCTCATGGTTTGATAAAACCGGCGCAGCGTCCGGCATTTCGGGCAGAGCGCCGCGTTGTGCCCCCTTAAACTCTAACTTTCGTTATTTTATGGAAACGCGTGAAAAGTCTGTCGTTGCCGAAAACGCCACGAACGACCTAGCCCCCAACCCAGTTGCAGAAGCAGTTACCGCTTCAGCAGAACCAATCGCAGCCGAGCCGGCAATGGAAACGGCACAGGCACCAGGCACCGCCGATGAACACACCGACGAAGCCATCTTATCAGAAAACACACCGGCCGCCGACAATGTTGACACGGAATGCACCACACCGCAGGCAACGTCGAAAGAGGATGTGATTGCATCCCTGGAACGCATGGCCGATGACGGCAACAACTCCGAAATCTCGCGCGAAGATATCGCACGGCTCAAACAACAATTCTACGCGTTCCGTAAAACGGAAATCGAAGCCGAACAGGCCGCGTTCGTAGCTGCCGGTAACGACGAAACGGCATTTATCCCGTCGCCTGACGCTGACGAAGAACGCTTCAAAGAGCTCCTTAACCGTGTGCGCGACCGCAAAGCCGCTATCGCTGCCGCACAGGAAGCCGAGCGCCTTCAGAATTTCGAACGGAAAAAAGCCCTCATCGAAGAGCTTCTGACCATATCGGCCGACACCGACAACGTGAACCGTGCGTTCCCGAGGGTAAAGGAAATTCAGGCCGAATTCAAACTAATCGGGGAAGTGCCGCCAACCGAAGCCACCGACCAATGGAAGGCTTACCAAAGCGCTGTAGAGCAGTTCTACGACCAGCTCAAGGTCAACAAGGATTTGCGCGATTACGACTTCCGCAAAAACCTGGAGCTAAAAACCATGATATGCGAGGAGGCCGAACGTCTCGACTCCGAGGAGGACGTAATCCTGGCATTCAAACGCCTCCAGAACCTTCACGACGAATGGCGCCAGGCCGGACCCGTGGCAAAAGAATTGCGCGAGGAGATATGGGCGCGGTTCAAAGAAGCCTCGGCTGTGGTGAATAAGAAATACCAGGCATTTTTCGAAGAAAGGAAAGCCCGCGAAGCCCGGAACGAGGCTGAAAAAACCGCACTTTGCGAACGGGTCGAAACCATCGACCTCACTGCCATCAAGAGTTTCCCTGCATGGGACGAGATGACCAAGACCGTTCTCGCCGCACAGGAAGAATGGAAAAAAGTAGGTTTCGCATCGCGCAAAATCAACAACGAGCTGTTTGCACGTTTCCGAAAAGCATGCGACAATTTCTTTACCGCCAAAGGTGACTACTACCACAAGATAAAGGAAGAAATGGCCGCGAACCTGACAAAGAAAACCGCATTGTGCGAACAGGCCGAAGCTCTCAAAGATTCTACCGACTGGCATAAAACAGCCGACCGCCTTGTTGCATTGCAGAAGGAATGGAAAACCATCGGCACGGTTGCAAAGAAACACTCCGATGCAGTGTGGCACCGCTTCCAGCAGGCATGCGACAGCTTCTTCGAAAAACGGAAGAAAGCCCTTAACGAAGGCCGTTCGGAAGAACAGGCAAACCTGAAGGCGAAACGCGAAATAATCGAGCAGCTGAAAGCCATCCCCGCCGACACCCCACGTAACGAGGCTATGGCGAAAGTAAAGGAGCTTCAAGCCTGCTGGCAGCAAATCGGCCATGTGCCTTTCCGCGAGAAAGACAAACTATATGATGACTACCGGGCTATATGCGACGCTTTCTATGCCCGCTCTCGCGATGCCAGGGGCGGCATGAAACGTTTCGAGGATGTGATAAAGGAAATGGGGTCCGACGAAAGCAAGCTTCACCGCGAACGCGACCGCATACTCCGCACACTCGACATACGACGCAACGAGTTGAAAACCTACGAAAACAACCTCGGCTTCCTCTCATCGAAAAGCAAGTCGGGCGACTCGATGGTGCGTGAAATGGAACGCCGCATCCAGCGCATAAAGGATGACATTACCTCAATTGAGGAAAAGCTGCGTCTTATCAATGAAAAATTATAACAGGCAGCACTCACGTAAAAATCATCAAATAAGCGGCAGCTTCTTTAGGAAGCTGCCGCTTATTTGATGAACACACTTACTTAACAAGCCCAATCAGATTATATTTATCGGCGCCTTATAAAAACACGCCCTGGAAACATCTGCTTCCAGGGCGGTTTTTATCGAAACGAGACGGTTGATTAGCCGTTTACGTGCTTCATGTGGGCGATGAGATCGAGAACCTTGTTAGAGTAACCGATCTCATTGTCATACCAAGACACAACCTTAACGAAGGTCGGGGTCAGCTGGATACCGGCCTTTGCGTCGAAGATAGATGTGCGTACATCGCCAAGGAAGTCAGAAGAAACAACTGCATCTTCGGTGTAACCGAGGATTCCTTTGAGTTCGCCTTCGGCAGCTTCCTTCATTGCAGCGCAGATTTCCTCGTAAGTAGCGGGCTTGGCGAGGTTTACAGTAAGGTCAACTACAGAGACATCGAGGGTGGGTACACGCATCGACATACCTGTAAGTTTGCCGTTGAGTTCGGGGATAACTTTACCTACAGCCTTTGCAGCACCGGTTGAAGAGGGGATAATGTTGCCAGAGGCAGCACGGCCACCACGCCAGTCCTTCATAGAGGGGCCGTCAACGGTTTTCTGTGTAGCGGTAGTGGAGTGAACGGTAGTCATAAGACCTTCAACAACGCCGAACTTGTCGTTGAGCACCTTGGTGATAGGAGCAAGGCAGTTGGTGGTGCAAGATGCGTTCGAAACGAACTGTGTACCCTTTACGTAAGTGTTGTGGTTTACGCCGCAAACGAACATGGGGGTGTCGTCCTTCGAGGGAGCCGACATAACCACATATTTAGCACCGGCTTCGATGTGTGCCTGGGCTTTTTCCTTGGTGAGGAAGAGGCCGGTTGACTCAACAACATATTCAGCTTCAACTGCACCCCATGCGATTTCTGCAGGGTTCTTGCATGCTGTAACGCGGATTTCCTTGCCGTTAACGATAAGGAGGCTCTTCTCCAGGTCGTAATCAACAGTGCCGTCGAACTGACCGTGCATTGTGTCATACTTAAGCATGTAAGCCATGTAGTCAACGGGCAGAAGGTCGTTGATGGCAACTACTTCGATGTCGTCGCGCTTGGTTGAGGCGCGGAAAACGAACCGGCCGATACGGCCGAAGCCGTTAATACCTATTTTAGTCATAGTAGAAATGAATAAAAAAAGAAAATTGTTGGTTTCCTATTGTTAGTTTTAGTTAAAACAAGCTGAGAATCAGTTGCTTTAGCTCTATGCACCTATATAACAATCTTACATGCCGCATTGAGCACTGCAAAGTTACTAATTTTTCCGAAAAAAACTTATTCTCAAATTCTAAAATTAAAGAAAAATTTCCTTAATAAACCCCTGGCAGCAACGAGGTCAAAGTTCCGGGCATGCCGACGGGCATATCAGAGATTGCGTAAAATCTTTAACAATCCCCCACTTCGAATATGGAAAAATTGACCGACCCGTAAGCCCTGTGGTCAACAAAATGGGGCAGCGAGGAGAAATCATGTTTTTTGGAATGTTCGATAATAAAAACCGAGCCGGGATGCAACAGGCGGGAATGCAGGATTTTTACCGGGATTTCCTCAAATCCCGGAAGGTCGTAAGGGGGATCGGCAAACACTATATCATAAGCCGCATGCGAACTCTCTATGAAACGGAACACATCACCACGGATAAGCGTATGTTCGTTTTCCGCACCCAGCTCTTTGGCAACCTTGCGGATGAAATTAGCCTGCGTGGCGGCCTTCTCCACTGATGTGACATGGCTGCATCCACGCGAAAGGAATTCAAATGAAACTGCGCCTGTACCGGCAAAAAGATCGAGGGCCTTAGGTGCGTCACCTTCGAAATCAACCATATTCTCAAGCACGTTGAAAATATTTTCACGTGCAAAATCCGTTGTGGGTCTTGCGGTTATATTGCCGGGGACGTCGAAACGCCGACGTCCGTATTTTCCTCTGATTATACGCATGTTATTATCGGTTTGAAAAAACTTGTCAGTTCCCGGCTTCACTTCCCCCACCTGCCGGTGGCAATGGCGACATCAACGGGGCTACAACCATCTCGAACGGGGCAGCCAGCGACGCCTTCCCCGCACGGAACATCACCGACGGGAAAATGGCAGGCATCACATAACGCACATACCGCCGCAAAACAGGTGCTATAGCAGCACGTACATCGCGGTCGCCGGCAATCATAATCTCGTCGGTATCGCGAAGGCCGAGAGTGCTACGCGAGGCAAGGATATAGTACACGGCATCCATCGGCTCGACAAAGCGGAAAGAATTAAGCACCAAAGGTGCTCCCGAACCAAGGGTGACCACATCCAGGCGGTTGCCGGTTATATTGACCAGCGTCTTGCCCGACGGCCTTGCCGAATGCTTCATCCCGAAATAAGATGCGACCGGCACCAAAGGATGCCCGATGGAGGCGTTATGAAACGTACGCCGCAGAAAACCAAGAATATCAGAAGGTATTTCAAAAGCCACGCAGGCATCCATGCCCGGGATATTGTCGACAAGCACTTCCGTGCGGACATCAGACGGGGGGAACATACGTTGCAAGCAAACCCCGGCACTTGATGCCGCCATGCCTGGCAACGCCGCCATGCGCGGCGCGTCATAATACACCATAACCCGTCTGAAATCAAGAAGAAGCATCGGGTTTTCATAAACAGCATCCTCCAGCGCCCTCAACGCCGACGGCGCAGATGCATCAAGGCTTATGGTTTCATGAATCAGCGCATGGTTCTCATAAGGGGAAAAAGCGACAACCGACAATGACGAAGCCCCAGCCTCAAGCACAAGCTGCCACATCTGCGGTCTGTCGATAAGGTCTTTTCCCAACATATATAAAAATAAATCTTTAAGTCAATGAAATGGCGACCGGAATCACCGGGAAATGCAAGCTGACAGAACGGCCTGCCTATCAGTAGGGACGGGACTGACGCAGGCCGCCTGCATTATTGCGGGGCGAGGAAGAGTTGCGGCGGGCGTTGTTATATTGCGAACCGTTACCCCAGGCATCCTCTTCAAAGTAGTTCTGACCGAACCCTTCGTCATCCTCGTAATATTCCTCGTCGTCACGATCGCGGTTGTTATTGTTGCGGTCGCGGGTCTTCGGTTTGTTCTTCTTTATATCCTCAGGCTTCTGCATATCCACCGCTGTTTCAAACAGCGCCCACTCCTGGTCAATATCCCAGTTCTTGCGCAGATTCAGCTTTTTAGGGAAATAAAATACATCTTCCGGCTGGATTGAGTCGGCCAGGTTCCCGGTGTCCCATCGCCCGTTATGGTTTGCATCAACAAACGCACGGGCATAATAAGTTCCGGGGGTAACGAAATTGAACACTGCCGAACCGTTGCGCACAGTGGCCGTATCGACCACGGCATCCTGCTGCGACAGCAGTTCCACCACCACTGAGGCGGAATCACCCAGCAGCCCCAGGTCTGTTATATCGAAGATTATGTTTCCATAGTCCTCCTGCAATTTCACCTTGAATTCATGGGTGAATTCCTTTATCCACTTGCCATAAATATCCGTTATTGCAAGTGAGTCGGCAGTGAAACGATAGCGTTCCCCCTCTTTCCATTTCGCCGTCAGGTTATATCTGCGGATATTGGCGGTATCCTGCGACAGCACTACATCAGGCACTACATTCCAAAGGGTATCGACGGCAATTTCAAGACGCCACCCCGCCGAATCTATGTGCTCCACCGGCTTCGCGGCCTCAAACACCACAGGCATATGCAAATCCTGCTGTGTGGAACTTACGGCTTTGAATTCCAGCAATGGAATCTTCGGAGCCGGTGGCACCGTGTCGGCGGCAACACTGTCAGCCGGCGCGGCAGCATCTGGCAACTCGGATATTATCCCCGGAGAAGTTCCGACAACGGTATCTGAAACCTCATCCTGATTATTTTTACCTTTGTTTCTGGCACGCTCCTTCTCCTGTTTCTTACGCTCTTTCTCGCGGGCTTTTTCCTCCTTCTTGGCTTTCTTTTCCTGCTCCTTGCGCTCACGTTCCTCCTCGCGTGCCTTGGCCTTTTCAGCCTGGCGGGTAGCGCCCTTGATGAAAAGTTTCAGTGTATCCGTTGTCCACGACAGCTGTTCGAGCGAGTCGGTTTTAAGATATCGTGCCGATACCAGGATCGAATCCTGTGTCAGCAACATGGTGTCGCGCATCCAGTAAACCAGCGAATCCAACCCTTCGCGTGCTTCAAGCACGGAAAGGTCAAGCAGTTTGCGCCCTGCCAAGGGGCCGTTGATTACCGTTATATCGGGCAGGGAGTCGGATTTTGCCCCGAACTTGAACGTTGCCCGTTCGCGGTCGGTACGCTCGTATTCGCGCAGATACTGCGGCTTGTAATTCTCGTTAAACCAAGTGAGCAACAAGTCGTCAGGGAGATAATGCCACGCCGTACGGGTCACAATCGAATCCTCGCCCAGCGAGGACTTCAATGTGTCGGCAACCTCCACGCTCTCGACCGACGGCGATACGGTCACCGTGGAGAAAGCTATATTCTCCGACCGATCCCAGCGCCAGTCGCGGTTACGGTCGTCGATTGCGAAAATATTATATGTCCCCGGCTTGAGGTTGCGGATGGTGAACTGCCCGTATTGATTCGTTTTAGCCACACGCTCAAGGGGCAGCGTCCGCACAGCAGTGTCCGACAGGTTACTGTAAACCCCTACTACCATACCTTGGGCGGGTTCGAGGTTGCGTGCCTCGAAAACCATACCTGAGATACGAAGCGTGTCGATGGCGTCACCTGTGGAAAAGTCCATGGCGAACCCGTCGAGGATATTACCCTCGTTGAGGTCGCGTATCGCATCGGAAAAATCAAGTGTATAGGTAGTGTTTGGCACCAGGCTGTCACGCAATTCCACCGTAAGACGGCGCCCGTTGGCATTTACCGAAGGTTGCTGGGTCTGGGCAGGCGACACCACGAGTTTGTTAGCTATATCCTCGAGCTTGATGTTCTCATTAAAAAACAAATCTACTTTGGGACGCGTAACCCCTGTTGTGCCCGGCGCGGGATTCGCACGCACAAACTCGGGGGGTACCTCGTCACGAGGCCCCCCTTCGGGACGCCCAATCGAGGCACACGCCGCCACCAGCGAGGCCAAAGCCCCGGCTATGGTTAGACGCATCCAATCGGCAGCTTTCACTCTGAAAACGGTATTACATGTAAAAAGGTGTTTAAATAGAACAACATTTAAACACCTTGGGTTTTACTTTCTTGAAGCATTTGGCGCTTCCGTCGTACCCCGGAGCAGAATCGAACTGCTATCAAAAGTTTAGGAAACTTCTATTCTATCCGTTGAACTACCGGGGCATTCACTGCATCGCAGTCATTCACACCACAAAGTTACGAAAATTTTTTGTATTTCCTTAATTCTTCTTCCAACGATATTCCCGACGGCAAATTCATCTTCTGCCTCAAACGGTAGCGGCTTTTCTTTACCGAATCAGGCGAAATCCCCATTTTCTGGGCTATGTGTTTGGAATTTAACCCGGCAACGATATACTCTGCCAACCTCAGCTGCGCATCCGTGATGCCGGGGAAAGCCTCCTTCAGACTGCGGCTGAATGTTGGGTCGGCAATGTCGGCCTCATCCCTGAAGCGGTTCCAGTCTCCTCGCAGAGCCATGTAATTCTTTATCTTGCGCCGGAACTCCAAAGCCCCAGCGGCATCAAGTTTCCGCTCCTGCTCCAAATCACCAACCGATTTTTCAATCCAGTCTATCAGTTTGTCTTTCTCCTCCATCACCATCCGCGACACCATCAGTTGTCGCTGCTTGTTGGCCACCTCTGCCTCGGCCCTGACCCGCATCACAGCCTGCCTGCGCAACCGGCCGACAAACCACAACACAATAACCATAACCACTACACAACCCGACAACAGCGCTATTGCCACATTGAGCAGGTTCTCGCGCCGGTGCTGCTTCTCGCGTCGGCGTAAATCCTCAATCGCCACACGGCCTTCCATCCTCATCACCTCCACAGGCCTGTCGTGAGTATAGATAGAATCCATCATGCCGCTGCATCGCCACGAGTAAATAAACGCACGCTCATAATTCTGCCTTCCGGCCTCAGCCAATGCCGCAATCGAAAGCACTGGAATCCCGGCGGAATGGTTGGGCAGACACCTGAGCAATGACAAAGCGCTGTCAAGATGAACCCGTAGAGAATCAGTCGCACCTTCGCTATACAAATGCATGCATATCTTCGACTCCACCCTGAGTTTCAATTCATCCACATCACGATAGCGGGCCAACAACCCGGCAGCGTCGGCAAGATGCTGATACCGCCCTGTGTCGTCGTACGACTGCAACATCACTAGTGTGCGGAATTTCACGTTCTCGTTATCATCTGGCCATTCCCTCAGCAAACTCATTATGCTGTCGGCCACTCCTGGCGAAGAATGCCGCAGCGCTATAGCAAAATTCAACAGATTCTTCCTATAAACCTTATCCATGCCGAGCGCCACATAAAGCCGGTTGCTTTTATGAAGATATTCCACTCCATTGTCATAATCACCGATAAAATTCAAATCTACACCGATATGCTGGTAACTTGACGCAAGCATCACGGAATCAGCCTCGGAAGCATAATATGCCACATCGTCTACCGCCCTCCTGTAACTTTCGAATATATTCCTGTCGGGAAGGCTCATCTGCAACGTTCTCATCCGCCTCACATCATAGGCAAACCTGGATGAATCTGTAAGGCTCACCGCCTGGGCAAGCATCTCCTTTACCGAATCGCCCGAATGCAGCCATGCCGTGTGCGCCTTCCAGTAAAGCAATCTTGCGGCAGCCTGCGGATGGACTGATTGCCGGGCGGCGCTGTCAAGTTCGTGCAGCAGCTCCAGCCTCACCGAATCAGGCCACGATTCGGCATAACTGTATTCAAGAAGCCTAACCAGCGAATCAGAGACACAATCTGTCGGCGGCCATTTGAACCACCTGTCGGAAGGAGCCTGCTCAGAGCATGAACAGACAGCACACAGCAAAACCACAAGCAGTGTAAAATTTCTCATGGCTCAAAGTTAACACTTAAAACCTGCAGAACCCATTAAAATCCAATAATGTCCACCCTGTGTCTACCTGATATATTTGCACTTGCACCTGCCTGCGACTTACCTTAGCGGCAACCAAACCATATTATATCTCACAACAATGGAATATCATCGAATCCTGATGCTTATGTCACTCGCACTCCCTATGTGGATGCATGCCGGCATAACCGAACCTGTAGCCGACGGGGCACCGGTCACGGTGACAGTAAAAGTCAACGCCGACCCCGGCAGTTTCAAACCTGTTGAAGCCATCGCATTCAATGCCGACGGAAGCTATTCCGAGTATATGGACGAAGGCGAGCCCAAGGAGGCCTTCACATTCAACCTGCCACAAGGGGAATTTGACTTCGCCGTTTTCTTTTCAAAGATAGCTCCCGATTATATGTTCGGTTCAACCGGTGATGTGATCGTCATACTCGAACAAATCATGGTTGACAACGACATGACACTGACGGCCGACCCTCTCACGGCGACACATCATATACGCTTCACCTCACTCAACCCCGACGGAACTCAATCAAAAGTTAAAACTATATGCTACAAGGCCGAAGGGAGCGACGAATATGATGTGGTTGACGAGGGGAATGTAAAAACCATGGCCTATGACACGCGGCTGCGAAACATCGACTATGGCTTCACCTGCTATTGGAAAATGATGCTTGATCCCGGATCGATTGTCGAAACCGGCCCATCGCTGAAAATCAATGCCGAACGGCTGACCGACATCCATGTCACACCACTCAGCAACCGCTACGTGGCCGGTCAAAACCGCGCGATATGGGGTAACGATGCCGTCTATCTTACGGAATTCAGATGCAAGGGTTCTTTTGACGGGGAGATTAAAAATGACGAGTCAAGATATTATTCCATCAACTCAGCCTTAAAGCCCTCGGCAAGTTCCAATTCCGAGCCGTCAGACCAACCATACATTCTTCAATGGGAACCTATGTGGGGAAACATGATGGAAGACAGCAAAATCACCATGCGCTCAGCAACCCCCGAAACGCACACCATAATGTACTGCCCAAATCATGATGACTATCTGCCCGGAAATCCCGCAGTAAACATCTCGTTTGCCTATCTTGACAAAATCACCCGTTTCGAATATGGATGGAACGAGATCCTTGTTCAGGAACGTCCGCTGTGCCTCGTCAGCGAAACGCACAACCCATACGTAATCCTGCCTCAAGGCGCCTACGTTTATGAAACGCCCGGTGGCGAGACCAAAGCAAACTTCCCCGGAAATGAAGCCTACATGTTTGAATGGGACAAAGCTTTCAAAGGCGATTGCGTGCCTTGGCTGAAATTCATGATACACGGATTTTACGACGAGAAAGCCGACCTCATCCACAAGGAAACATCAGTCGACTTCTCGGGACTGAACGCGGAATCGCGAAGCGACAGTTATAACATAAAGGCGACCCTTAACGGCATCGAGGCCGACGACGACTTCGACAGCTGGCTTTCCCAACTTCCTCCGGGAGGAAACCTGCACATATCATTCGCAAGCGAAGAAGTGGAAATATCCGGAACCAAAGGGCAGAATTCAACCGAAATACGTATAAACCGCGACACAGGCGACGAATATGCGCCAACCCTTACAATGCTTCAGATGAAAAACAGCCAGGGATTGCTCACAAACCGTTTTTCAACGCCTCACGATGGCGTGCTGAGCTTCTCTTGCGGCGACTTCAATTTCACTACCGACCCCGGAAACCCCTACAAGACATGGTTTGAATATGCCGACACGGAAGTCAAATTATCCTACTCCGTGAATGGCCGGGATGAATGGCACGAAATGTCAATTGACGAAATCAGCGAACTCATGTACCTGCCGGGCTTCGGGAAACACTATCAGGCAGATTTATCGGCAATAACCGAACCGGGTCCCAACGGATGGTATGACCTCCGGTTCCTGTTCACTGATTTATCAGGCAACACTATGGAGCAGACCATAAGCCCGGCATTCTGCATAGAAAGCATGTCATCGGTAATTCCTGTAATCACCCCACAGGAAATAACGTTCAGAAAAGAGCACCGCACATTGCATATCCTCGGCGCGTCAGCCCCGTTAGTGGAAATCTACACCATGTCAGGGCTAAGGATTTTCGCAGGGCACACAAACACCGTCAAACTCGAGCAATTCCCTTGCGCAACATATATAGTCAGATGCACAACCACTGATGGAGACATCGTAACCAACAAACTGTTTGTTTCGGAATAAGTCTTAAAAACACCGTAAAATCACGGCATCCCCGCCAGGCATGCACCATAAAGTGCAACGGGCGGGGATGCCGTGATTTTTAAGATACACAAAAACTGCGATTTAGCTAACGCGGCTGAAGTCGATGTAGCGGTAGGTCACGCCGCAACGTTCGTCGGCTACAGGCTCGGCCATTTCGGCAATCTGCCAGCAGGAGGGGTCGATAGCAGGGAAGAATGTATCGGCATCGGCAGGTGTCGGCGCATCTATCACAGTGATCTGCAAGCGGTCAGCCAGCGTCAGGGCTTGCGCGTAAATCTCACCTCCCCCGATTATAAATGTCTCGGTATCGGACGCGCTCATCTCCAGAGCGGCCTCAAGCGAAGGTGCAGTCTCCACATTTTCGGCACGGAAACCGGCATTGCGGGTCACCACTATGTTGCGACGGTTCGGGAGCGCCCCTTTCGGAAGCGATTCGAACGTGCGGCGCCCCATCACCACGGTGTGTCCTGTTGTAAGCACTTTGAACCGGCGCAAGTCATCACGCAGGTGATAAATCATGTCGCCACCGCGCCCTATGGCGCCTTTGTCGGCTGTAATCGCCACTATTATTGTTACCATAATTGAATTGCTGTCCGGTGATATTAAACAGAGACCTTGGCCTTGATGTGGGGAAGGGGGTCATAGCCTTCGAGGGTGAAATCGTCGAACTTGAAATCGAAGATGCTTTTCACCTCGGGATTTATAATCATACGCGGCAAGCGGCGCGGAGTGCGTGAAAGCTGCTCCCTGACCTGTTCGAAATGGTCGTTGTAGATATGCGTGTCGCCCAAAGTGTGCACAAAATCGCCAGGCCGAAGCCCGCAAACCTGCGCCATCATCATAGTGAGCAGGGCATAGGACGCGATATTGAACGGCACACCGAGAAATGTGTCGGCACTGCGCTGATATAACTGGAGCGAGAGCCGGCCTTCGGCCACATAAAACTGGAAGAATGCATGACACGGGGGCAGGTTCATGTTGTCAAGGTCGGCCACATTCCAGGCGCTCACAATTATACGCCTCGAATCGGGGGTTTCCTTTATTGCCCGCACAGCCTCGGAAACCTGGTCGACAAAGCCACCGTCATACCGTGGCCACGAACGCCACTGATAACCGTAGATATGCCCCAGGTCGCCATTTTCGTCGGCCCACTCGTTCCATATGCGCACCCCGTTTTCCTGAAGATATTTCACATTGGTGTCGCCTTTGAGGAACCACAGCAGCTCATGGATTATGGATTTCAGATGCAGCTTCTTTGTTGTGAGCAGGGGGAAACCTTCTTCGAGATTGAAACGCATCTGGTAGCCGAACACACTGCGCGTGCCGGTGCCTGTGCGGTCTGATTTCTGCACACCGTTATCCATGATGTGTTGCAGCAGGTCGAGATATTGTCGCATTATTTTCTGTTCTTTTATCAATTTAATACAACGGGGTGGTCAGACTATTCCGTCAACCCCTATAGCTTTGACCGGATGCACCGGACAGACATATTCGCACGCGCCGCACCCGATACACGACGTAGTGTCGACACAGGCCACAACCCGCGCCGCGCCACCTTCTGCTGCCGTGCGGGGTTTCATCGTCACCGCCTTGCGTGGACACCGCGCCGCACACCTGCCGCACCCGATGCAGCTGGCTGCCTCAACCGATGCATGACCGATGATGAAGATATGCTTTTCATCGCGTGTAAGCGGCAGAAGCGCCCCTGTGGGACACACCTCCGTGCAGACGGTGCAATTGTAAAGGCAGTATGCCCGGCCGAAATCCAGCACGGGGTGGAGCATGTTAAGCCATCCGTACTCATTGGCCGACGGACGGAGCACTTTCGAACTGCAATGCGCCACACAAAGCCCGCATCCGGTGCACCGTTCCATGAATTCCGACAGGCTGCGGCGGCCGGGAGGTGCCACAGGACGCGCCTTTGTCAGATGCCGTTGGCCACCTATGCCGCGTCCGCCCATGGCATCAGCCCCCTTTGCCAACGCACCGAGCGTAGGAGCCGTCGCCACAATAAGCCCGGTAGCAAGGAATTTACGGCGGTCAACACCCACACGGCAGCTATCGGCAGCACAAGTGCCGCCCGTATCATCCTTAACCACAGGCCGCTCTCCCACACCACCAGCAATCGGGGCGGCAGCGGCACTCCCCACACGCTGCATCATCGGCAAAGCAAGCTTTTTGCGCCTCCAGGTGTAGCGCATGGCACGGTTCTCGCACACATCCATGCAATTGAAGCATGCCACGCAACGCGAACCGTCAACCACATGGTCGGCCATATTTATGCACTCTGCCTTGCACACATGCTCGCATTTACGGCAATTAATGCAAAGGTCGGTGTCGATATCGAAATGAAACAGCGAATAGCGGCTGAAAATACCGAGGGTGCTCCCAACAGGACAAACTGTGTTGCAGATAAGGCGCCCGTGCATGTAGGACACGGCTCCTACTGCCAAAAATGTTACCACGGCAATCACGAATGCCAGCCATGAGGCGGTAAGCACCGGTTCACCTACAACAAATTCCAACACCGGTCGCACCAGGTTGGAGGCAATACGCCCGAAAGCGCTGTAGGGGTCGAACAATGACGGCAAAGCCCCCGCGCCAACCACAGCGCAGCCCGCCACGATGCACAGAAACGCATACCGGAATCTGTTGCGCGGCAAGGAGTATCGAAACGGCCGAGGCGCTCGCCCACCAATCCAGGATGAATGACACAGGTGCGAAAAAATATCCTGCAACGTCCCCATCGGACACACCGAAGAGCAGTAAACACGGCCGAAAAGCATCGTAATCCCGAACCATGTCACAAGGGCGCCTACTGCTCCTGCAAGTGCGAGAGGAAACACCTGTATTCGCGCCACCCAATGCAATCCCAGTGCCACCCGGGCCGAAAGCGCCGTAAGCAATGCCGTCATCATCAAAAGGAAAACGGCACTCACCACCACACGCGAAAGTTTAATCGCGCGTCCGGCCGTGACTCTATGTTTCTTTGGCAACGACATATATCATCTGCCTCACGAATAAGTGCGGGCAGCGGGAGGATGTGGTGTAGGTGACGAGCAGACCCGAAGCCTGTTCTCAGGGCAAATTTAGCAAAAAGTTTTCACAGAATCCCTATCCTGCGTCCACACACCGGCGACACATCCAAAAACATTGCCCGGCACCACGCGTTTCGCGTAAGCCACCGGGCAAAAGGGGTGTATAAAATAGTGTATGATTTGTATGCGTTTCCCGTAATCCGGGCTCTGACGGGGCGCTACTTCTTGCGCCCCTCAAGATCGTCGTTTGAAATCGACGAGGCGGTTTTCTTCACCTGCACATTCAGCGAGCCGAATCTGAAGTTCACACCAATCCCCACATATCGGCGGTTATTGTAGATGTTACTGCTTTCGGCATAATAGGCCGGATTGAATGTGACCGAACTATATTCCGAAGAGCCGGGGCCGAATATGTTATTTGCATTAAGCCGGATGGTCAGGCGGTCGTCCTTGAGGAACTTACGCGACAGACTCAGTGAATAACCCACATTCTTGCTCGAAGTTTTCGAATAACCGTAGACACTGTTCAGGCTTCCCGTCCAGAAATATCCCGACACCGATGCCTCGATTTTCCACGGCAGGTCGCGTGAGATGCGCGTCCATGGATTCACATTCCAGCGTGCACGCGAAAGCGTGGTTGTGGCGCCCGTCTCATCAATAGGCGATGGCTGGCTCATATATGCGTAAGTAAGGTTCAGGTTAGTCATCCAGCGGGTCTTGCTATTGATCGACCACTGGAAATATAGCCCCATATAAGCCGTGCGTTTTTTGCCAATATTCGCGTAAGTTGAATATTTAACCTCGTTTTCAAGCCATTGCACCGAAGTGAGCGCGTTGTTGACCACCGTGCCGCTAAGGCTGAAATCGAGGTTGAATTTGCTCTTGATTAGCGAGTAGTTGAGTGTGAAGTTGTTATAGGCTTCGCTTTCCAAATCGGGATTGCCGAACGACTGCGCTGTGGGCGACACGTTGCGCGTGGGGTCGAGATAGCTCACACCCGGACGGCGTATGTTGCGGTTATAGCTGATTTTAAGCGAGTTTTCATCGTTTATATTCCACGATACGGCTGCATTAGGCACAAAATCGTGAAGACGTGCCGAGAAATCATCATGAGGCTGCGACTGCTCTTTGAATTTTGCACTGAGATAGGAATACTCATAGCGGGCTCCGGCACGGATGCTCCACTTTCCGAGATTCAGGCGATAGTCGGCATAGATGGCGCTGATGGTGGTGTGGTGGGTGAAATCGTCGTGCGTGGCACCTGCCCCACGGTAAATGTAATCACTCAGCGAATGGTTGTTGCGGAAAATAGCCTTGCCTCCGATGTCGAGTTTATGATGCTCGCCGTATGGGCGGCTCCAGTCTGCCTGCACGGTCTGCTCAAGGAAATCCAGCTTAGTGTCGTAGTAGCGCCCCGTGTAGCCGAAATCACAATTCACCATATCGGTATAGAACGATTCCGCCTCCTGATGCTGGCTGGTTGTTGACGCGCGGTAGCTTAGCGTTATGGCCTCCCCTTTGCGGCCTGTGGAGCGCTGGTAGTTCACGGCACCGTCGAAATCGAAATATTTGTTATGGTCAACCTCGCTATAGGAATTATAGCCGTAAATCAAAGTCCCGTCCGGAGCCAGCATCCGTGTGGCATCCTCCTGTAACGGATTCTTCAGGCCATAACCATACATGTTAAGCTCTATAGTGAAGAGGTTGAGTGTGTCGGGTTCCCAGCTGCTTTCAAGCCCCATCCACCCGTTGGTGTAGGGGGAACGGTAGAACGATTCGCTCTCCAGCCTGTTGCCCGATTCATAATATTCCGTGAACGACGACGAATGCCCTTCCGAATCACGGCTCTTATCCGGGGTGATACCGAACCCTCCGTTGAGAGCCATCGTCACCTTGTCGACCTGTGTCGAAAGCCAAAGGTTTGGGCGCGGATAATAGCTGTAGTTGTCTACATAGAGGTTTGCCGAGCCCACAACCCCTTTGAGCGATGTCTCGCTATCGGTGACGATGTTGAGGATACAGCCCACCCCTTCGGCATCCTCGCGCGCACCCGGATCGGTTATCACCTCGATTTTCTTGATTGACGACGCCGGGATGGCAGCGAAGATATCCTTGGCATTCTTAGTATATGAATTGTTGGGACGACCGTTTTTATAGATGCGGAAATCGGTGGAACCCTTAACCTTTATGGTCCCGTCCTCGTCAACAGTGACAAGAGGCACTTTACGCAGAATTTCGCGCAGATTGGAGGTCGAGGCATCGGGATCGGCCTTCACATCATAGCCCAGACGGTCGATTTCACGCACAACCAGCGGGCGCTGCGCCACGACCTCGATTTCGCCAAGCTCGTTGGCGGCATCATGTGTGACAAGGCGCCCCAGGTTGACTTTGGGATTCCCCTGTGTCAGTTCGAACTCTTTTTCGAGCAGTGCTTTGCCTACCGAAGCCACCGTCAGGCGGTATGCCCCGGCCTCTTTAAGTGTTTGTGAGAACCGCCCCTCACCGTCGGTGGTGCCGAGCGACACCGGCTTCACCGAATCGGCAACCGCATACACCCTCACTGTGGCATAGATCTCAGGCTCACCCACCGAATCGGCGACCTCGCCAGTTACATTGAATGTGACACCTATTGCCGAGGCACATCCCGCCACCACCGAAAGAATCAGGGAGCATAGCCGCCCCGAAACAGCATGTTTCATAGCAATCATTACCTTAGAACATTTATTGTAAGCATAAATATGTTGTTTTCAATCACTCTGCAAAGATAAACTATTTTTATAGTCGGACGCAAATTTTCAGGTAAAAGATTTACCCCCCCATTTTTAACTTTAGTTAACACATATGCATGTGATTTTTTGTCGCCACTACGCTTGGAATAACGAACAATAATCACCATCTTTGCGTTATTCTTAAGTTGCATTAATAATATTCAATCCAACCTTACACATTTTTCAAAATCACCCTTACCTAACCCCAAAAACAGATTTAGTCATGAACACTTCCTACATTTTCCTGGCACCCGGCTTCGAGGAGATTGAAGCCTTGACTGTTCTCGACGTTATGCGCCGTGCGGGCATGGACGTAAAAACCGTATCAATCACCGACGAAAGAAACGTTGCCAGCGCACACGGAGTGACCGTAACCGCCGACCTGCTTTATAGCGAAACCGATTTCATAACCCCTGAATGGCTGATTCTTCCGGGTGGTATGCCAGGGGCAACCAACCTATCGGAATTCGCCCCCCTCAACACACTGCTTGTCAACCAGGCTCAATCAGGGAAAATAGCCGCCATCTGTGCATCGCCCGGGGTGGTGCTCGGCCCGTTGGGCATTCTCGACGGCAAAGAGGCCACATGCTATCCCGGATTCGAGAAACTGATGCCTGACGCAATCCATCGCGACACCCAGGTAATCGCACTCGACCGCATCATCACTGCCAACGGCCCCTCGGCCGCCCTGCGTTTCGCCTTGGCAATCGTGGCCAACTCCATGGGCGAGAGCGTGGCACAGGAGGTAGGCTCCGGGATGCTGTTCTACCCCAAAAGCATGAACTTCTACTTCTAATTGCTCATAAGTAAGTCATGAAAATTATTACGCATGAAATGTATAAGCAGGCTTTACATTATCTGAGAGCATACTTTCAGATAATATAAAATAATTTCCACGACTTACTTAATAAAAATTATAGCGCTGTATCAAAAATATTGATACAGCGCTTTTTCTATACCCCGAAGTTATCTCGCCTTTTCTTCTTTTGCATCTGCTTCCTGATTTCCGGCTGTGTAAAGCGTCATCCAAATTTCGAGTAATCATAATCATTTTGATTACTTAATACCACTTCACGCCATTGGATTGCGAGGAGCGTTTGTCATATTTGAGGTCGGATAGCAGGGACGATTTGACCGATATGTGGAAATTATACGATTTGTAAGGCCCGACCGGAATCACACTCGCGCGCATGGTGAAGCAATGAAGGTCGCGCGCGATGTTGAGGTTCATATATGCGATTTTCTTTGTGTCGAAATTATATGATGCCGATGCCGAGAATTCCCAGTTCTTCGTCGGCCTGATATTACCCGACAGGCTCAGATTCTGAGTAATCTTGCCGTCATACTCCATCTTCTGCTTATTGAAATTGCCGTAACTATAATTGATGGAGTAGTTCACACTAAGGCTCCACGGCACTTCCCATGGCACATATCCTTCGGGGGTAAGCTGCAAATCGTCGTCATGGTCATGCCCCGAACGTCCCCCTTGTTGCCCGTTACCGTCCGTATCATCATCACCCCAATTGTCGTCGTCGCCGTAATTGGAATTATTATTGTTGTTATCATTGTTTTTCGAGCCGTCCTTTTTCCGCTTGAAAGTGTCGTTGTTGAAAGTATAGGAGAACGATGTACCCGTTGATGAGAGGCGTCCAAGCCCCTTGCCTGCCTTCCAGCGAGGTATGTTTACGCGCACAGGGTTACCGGCGGAATTAAGCTGGTAGGTGTAGACATCCCATGTGGCGGAAAGGTTAAGGTTGAACTGGCGCGACAACCTGAGCAACAGCGAGGTGTTGATATTACTCCAGTTCAGGGAGTCGGCGGCGAAGTTGTAGCTTTGCGACACCGTGAAATTCTCGATAAGCGAAATCTTCTTCTCACCAATCGAGTCATTATCGGATTTCACCTTCATCTCTACATTGTTGGCGAGCGAAACTGAAACCATGCCGGTTTTACCCTGCCCCGGCACACCGTAAAGAGCCGAAGGGAACATGGAATATTTCTTTGTCTGCTGGCGCCCCTGGGCGTCGGTGTAGTCATAGCTGCCATAATAACCGAAGAATGGCGACGAGAAGTCAGGCGCCCCCGAGAATGAAACGGTGGGGGTGAACACATGGCGAATCATCTTCACCTTGTCGCCCAGGAAGGGGAGCGGCTGGAAGAAACCGTAAACCTTGGTATCCAACGACACGGAGGCATTGAAATCCCACACGTTATAGAAACTGTAGGTGGTATCGGCCACTTCGGCCGAAGCTGCCGGATCCCATGCACGGCGCACCTTCTGCGTGTACATGCGGTCGGTCAGCGAAATCGAAGGGGTGATATTGAAATAAGTGAACAGCGGGAAGGTAGCCGAAATCGGTATGCTGTGCTTCATGCCGTTGCGCCAGTCCTTTATCAGCGACTTTTTGAAAAACTCATCCTGCTTGGCGGTCAGCGAGTTCTGGAACTGGCCGGAATATGACATACGTATCTTCTCATACCACCTGTCGGCCCCTACGGCATGCTTGCGCTTGAACGGATAAACCTGCGACATGGTGACGTTGATGTTCGGGAATGACACTGCCAAGGTGGAGTCCTGCGTGCGCTGCGAAACGTTCAGCGATGTCGACAGCGACCATTTCGAGTTTGGGAAACGGTAGCTCATGTTGATGGTCGACGATTTGGTGTTTTCCGTGAAAGCGTTGCTGTAGTAAGAGTTTACGCTGTTGCGGGTGTAGCCCGATGTTGTGAAGTTCACCGATGCCGACAGATTCATATTAGGGTTTGCCTTCGAATCCTGCGAATGGCTCCATATAACCTGGAAGTTGGTTGCCGAGGAATAATCGGGGTCGCTTTTTTCCCCGTAGATGGTTTTCAGGTAGTTGATGTTGAAATTACCGCTGAACTTGTAGCGCTTGCGATAGGTCGACTGTGCCGACAGCCCCCATGACCCCTTCGTGTAGATTTCACCCGTAAGCGCGAGGTCAATCATATCGTTTATAGCGAAATAATAGCCTCCGTCGCTGAGATAGAAACCCCGGTTATAGTCATCACCGAAAGTCGGCACGATTACCCCTGAGGCATATTTGTCGGAAAAGGGGAAATAACCGAAAGGCACTGCCAGCGGCAACGGCAAACCGGCCAGCACCATATATGCAGGCCCGGTTACGATGTTCTTTTTAGGACGCACCTTGGCCTTGGTGAGCTGCAACCAGAAGTGCGGGTCGTCATGGTGGTCGCATGTGGTGTAGCGCCCGTTTTGGATATAGTAGTCCTCACCCTCGGTCTTTTTAGTCTGGCCACCGATCAGGAACCCCTCACCCTGCTGGGTTATGACGTTTGTGATATATCCTCTTTTCGAACGGAAATTATAACGCATCGTACTGGACTCGTAGGAAGTACCCCCCTCCTCAAACACAGGCACACCCTGCATCTCCCCTACGCTGTCCTCACGCCCGCATGCATACACCTCGCTTTTATCCATATCGAGGCGGATTTCGGCAGCATTAAGTTTCAAATCCCCATAGTCAATCTGCCCTTCGCCATACATATATGTCATGTTGCGACCCACCATAATCATCGAATCTTTTGACTCGAACACAACCTGGTGGTCAAGGTCGACTTTCTCACGCCTGATGCGCGACGGGCGGCGTGGAACGGAATCGCCCCTGCCCGCTGCATCACCGGGTTCAACCGAGGATAGCACATCTTTCCCACGGAGCGAATCAACCCGCAACGAATCCACTGACAATCCCGAGATAGAATCTGCAACAATTTCACCTCCAACGGAATCACTTGCCGCAACCGATGCATCCGCAGGCATAATCAACCTCTCGGGTACACCGACACCGTCGCGGGAAAACAATGATCCCGTGACCATGCACAACACGAAAATCAGAATTATATATAGATGAGAGTGTCGCAAGAATCTGGATTTCTCATCGGCGGCCAGGAGAACGTAGATATACTTACCACCGAATATTCAGTTGCAAAGATACTGAATTATCCACAATCCGACAGCGTTCACCAAAATTTTTCATCCCCGCATCACATCCCCTCTTTGCTTTTTATTATTTTTTTACGTAATTTTGTTTTTAATGAATCCTCTATCCAACAACGTGACGCCTGAACACAGACAGGAGCCTGAGCGCCCATTATTCTCCATCATCACCGTGACCTACAATGCCGAGGCCACACTGCCTGCCACAATCGAAAGCGTCGTGTCGCAGACATGCAGCCTCTATGAGCATATAATCATCGATGGCGAATCCACCGATTCTACAATCGAAGTGGCACGTAAGGCCACACATCCCCTGATGAGGTTTCACTCCTCGCCCGACGAAGGCATATATGATGCAATGAACAAGGGTCTGGCCGAAGCGACGGGCGACTACGTGATATTCCTTAATGCAGGCGACACCTTCCACTCGCCCGGCACACTGCAACGGATTGCTGATACCATAATGGGAAACGACTATCCGGGCATCGTCTACGGGCAGACCGACATTGTCGACGACAGACGGCGCCGCCTAGGGCCGCGTCATCTCACGGCGCCCGAACATCTGACCCTGAAAAGCTTTGCCGACGGGATGGTGGTGTGCCACCAGGCGTTCGTGGCATTGCGGCGCATAACCGCCCCCTACGACCTGCGCTACAGGTTTTCGGCCGATTACGAATGGTGCATCCGCGTCCTACAGCACTCGCGCCGCAACGTGCTGCTGCCCGAAGTAATCATCGACTACCTGAACGAAGGCACGACGACGCGCAACCACCGACGCTCGCTCATCGAGAGGTTCCGCATAATGTGTTACTATTACGGCACATTCCCCACCCTGCTGCGCCACGTCAGGTTCGCAGCCCGCGCATTGAAACGTAAAACGTTGTAACCCATGATTATCCTAAACACCACTTTCATCATACACGCCCCGCTGGAGGGAGAATTCATAAAATGGGTCCGCGAAGTCTACCTCCCGTCGGCACAAGCTTCCGGAATATTCGGCACTCCCACAGTGGCACGTGTGCTTACACGTATAGAACCTGACACGGAAAGTATTGCCGTACAGCTTCCTGCCGATAATCAGAACGACGCCTCCCGCTGGCACGACGAGACTGCCGCACTGCTTCGCGACGACCTTCACGCACGCTGGGGGGAACGCATGATGTTTTTCACCACATTCATGGAGGTGATAGGATGAAACAACCCCGGTGATAAAGCGGCAGAAACGGAATGACGGAGCGAATAATAATAGGAATAGACCCCGGCACAAACGTGATGGGCTACGGCATACTCGGCATAAACGGCAAGAAACCGCACATGATAGCCATGGGTGTCCTGAAGCTGAACAAGTTCGAGGACCACTACATGCGCCTGCACCGCATCCACCAGGGGGTGCTCGGCCTGATAGCGCAATACCTGCCTGACGAAATGGCTATCGAAGCCCCGTTTTTCGGAAAAAATGTGCAGTCGATGCTCAAACTCGGACGCGCCCAAGGTGTGGCAATGGCGGCTGCACTGAGCCGCGACATACCTATTACGGAATACGAACCGAGGAAGATAAAGATGGCCATAACCGGCACAGGCGCCGCTTCGAAAGAGCAGGTACAGGAAATGCTCCGACGCATCCTCACAATCCCTAAAGAATCGTTACTGCCCGAACTCGATGCCACCGACGCCCTTGCCGCAGCCTTATGCCATTTCTACGAAACATCACGCCCCGTGAAGGCAAAAGGGCCGTCGTCGTGGAAGGAATTCATTGCAAAGAATCCCGGACGCGTGAAGTAATGATGGGTCAAAGCAACATAGGGGCAATGCGGTGCAACGCCGCGATGAAAGCCTCGGCCTCGCCACGGGTGTTATAAAGCCCGAACGATGCACGCACGGTGCCTTCGATTCCCATCGATTCCATCAGTGGCTGGGCGCAGTGATGGCCTGTACGCACTGCAATCCCCAGTTTGTCGAGAAGCATGCCGGTGTCATAATGGTGTGCATCGCCAATCAGGAACGATATAACGGCACACTTACCCGGCGCAGTGCCGAAAATACGCATCCCTGGAATCTTCATCATCTCGGCGGTAGTCCACTCAAGCAATTCATGCTCATGGGCGGCGATAGCGTCAATCCCGACACGTTCCAAATAATCCAGACATGTGGAAAAGGCTGCTATATCAACAAAATCAGGCGTCCCGGCCTCGAATTTGAAAGGCAGTTCGGCATAGGTCGTCTTTTTGAAACTTACATGCGAAATCATTTCGCCGCCACCCTGGTAAGGGGGCATCATCTCCAGCCACTTCTCACGCCCGTAAAGCACCCCCACACCTGCCGGGCCATACATCTTATGGGAAGAGAACACATAGAAATCAACCCCCAGCGCCTTGACGTCGATATGCATATGTGGGACTGCCTGCGCACCGTCAACCAAAACAGGCACCCCCATCGAATGGGCATAGGCCGTGATTTCGGCTACAGGGTTGACAGTTCCCAGCACGTTCGACACATGGCACACCCCCACCATTTTCGTCCGTTCGTTGAAAAGCGACCGGAAGGCATCCATATCCAAACTGCCGTCGGGATGCATCGGGACCACACGCAGGATAATGCGCTTGCGGCTGCACAGCAGCTGCCATGGCACAATATCGGCATGATGCTCCATAACGGTAAGTATGATTTCATCGTTGTTCTCAAGGAAGCTGCCGTAGCTCGACGCAACGAGGTTTATAGCCTCCGTTGTGCCACGTGTGAATATAATCTCGCGTGTGGAATCGGCATTGATATATGCACGCACCTTTTCGCGTGTGGCTTCCATCAGCCCGGTCGCTTCCTGCGAAATCGAGAACACCCCCCGGTGAACGTTGGCCTTGTGGGTGAAATACATATTTTCTACAGCCTCGACAACCTCGCGCGGCGTCTGCGACGTAGCGGTATTGTCGAGATACACCAACGGCTTCCCATAAACTTCACGAGTCAATAACGGGAAATCACGCCTTAGCGCCTCAACGTCATATATCTTTTTATCTTCCATTTCCGAACAGGATTCTTTGTGTAACGCATTATTGCTGCACGGACGGTTCACAGGCGGAACCACAATCCCTGCAACCGGCTTTCACCCCGGCAAACCGCTGTTCCACCAGATGGCGCAAACGGTCGCGCAACGGCTCCAGCTCTATCGTATCCACCACATCGACCATAAAAGCCTGCATCAGCATGCGCCTTGCCTCAGCCAAAGATATGCCTCGGGCCTGCATATAGAAAAGGGCTTTCGCATCGAGCTGGCCTGTAGTGGCGCCATGCGAGCATTTGACGTCATCGTTATAAATCAACAACTGCGGCTTTGTGTGCATACGGGCATCACGCGAGGCCAGGATGTTGCGGTTGCTTTGGTAGGCTTCCACGAAACGGGCGCCGTGACAAACTTCTATGCTACCCTCGAATGCCGCTGTCGCACCCTCGTCAAGCACATATTTGAACAGCTGGTCGCTGCGTCCGTGGCACGCCGCATGCCGCAGGTTCGAGGAATTGTCGACATGTTGCGTCCCCGACCCGATTGCCATACCCGACAACTTTGTGTGCGTATGCTCACCGGCAATGTCGATGTCGAATTCATTGCGGGTAACCCCGTTGGTAAGCGTGGTACCGCATATGGTAAGCGACGACCCGGCTTCCTGGCGTGCATACACCTGGCAGTAGCGTGCCGTCGAGGCATCAGACTCCTCTATATCATACCATTCCACCTCGGCATCGCGACCGGCATAGATTTCTACAACCTCCGATGTCAGGCATTTTTCAGAGCCATGCTGGGTATGGTCGCATTTCAAGACGGCGATTTTCGCCCCCTCCTCGGCTATCACCAGCACCCTTCGCGCCACCAGCAACGGGAAAGTGGAATTCAGGATTTCAACAATCTGCACCGCCCTTCCGGGACGCACCCCCTTGGCCACATGAACCAACACGCCGTCCTGCGCCAAAAGGGTGTTCAGTGCCGTTCCCGAATCGGAAATACGGGCGGCCTGCCCGTAATACCGCCTGACCACATCAGGCATCGTTAACGCAGCATGCGCCAACGAACATACGGTAACACCTTCAGGCAGATTGCTTTGAAGGGTCGACGACGGGACGAAACGGTCGTTGACAACGATTCCGAGCAATGTGGAAAGGTTCGGCACCCCGCACCGGAACGATGCGGCGACATCGGCAGGAAGCGGCAACCGGTTGATATTCACCCCGAAATCAGGGGCAAACATATCGTTGACAGAAGTCTTTTCAAACCCTTCGTCGCCACGGTCGGGCAGACGGCCTGCCAGGCATAAGGCTTCAAGCGCCTGCGGCCGCAAAGCGTTGAGCGGCTCGGTGCTGTTGGCCTCGATAACGGCGCGGTTAGCCTCGAAAAGGTCGGTATATTGGTTCAATGCATTCATCAACTACTGTTTTTTTTGACGACTTATGTAAGTCGGTTCTGCTAATCTTTCAGCCAATCGTAACCTTTTTCCTCAAGCTCCAGCGCAAGTTCCGGGCCGCCGGTGCGCACTATGCGCCCTTTGTAAAGCACATGCACGAAATCAGGCTTGATATAATCGAGCAGACGCTGGTAGTGGGTAATCACGATGGTGGCGTTGTTCGAGGTTTTGAGCTGGTTCACACCACCTGCCACAACTCGCAATGCATCGATATCAAGCCCTGAATCGGTCTCGTCGAGAATCGATAGGCGCGGTTCGAGCACCGCCATCTGGAAAATCTCGTTACGTTTCTTCTCACCGCCGGAAAAACCTTCGTTGACCGAACGGGAAGCAAGTTTGTTGTCAAGTTCCACAATAGCGCGCTTCTGGCGCATAAGCTTAAGGAAATCACCTGCGCTCAACGGCGGTTCATTGAAATACTCACGCTTGGCATTGACCGCCGCACGCATGAAATTGACCATCGACACCCCGGGAATCTCAACAGGATACTGGAACGACAGGAACAGACCCTCATGGCTGCGGTCCTCAGGCGATAACCTCAGGAGGTCGATACCGTGGAACTCTACGCTCCCCCCGGTCACGGTAAAAGCAGGATTACCGGCAAGCACACTTGAAAGTGTGGATTTTCCGGATCCGTTAGGCCCCATTATGGCATGCACTTCGCCCGGACGCACAGTCAGGTCAATCCCCTTGAGGATTTCCTTATCTTCGACTTTTGCACGAAGGTCGGTGACCTTCAATAATATATCGTCGCTCATTTTTGAGTTTGATTGTAAGTTTCTGTTTTTAGCCGGAACAGCCTGATGGCACCAACCCATACTGGCTATCCAAGCGGTTTTATCAGGTTCCCCGCTGTCAGCCAACCGAACCTTCGAGGGTGATGGCTAGCAGGCGCTGGGCTTCCACGGCAAATTCCATGGGGAGCTTGTTCATAACCTCCTTGGCATATCCGTTGACAATAAGCCCCACTGCCTCCTCGGTCGATATACCCCGCTGGTTGCAATAGAAAATCTGGTCTTCGGAAATTTTCGACGTGGTGGCCTCATGCTCCACTACGGCCGTCGGGTTGAGCACGTCGATATACGGGAAAGTGTGGGCACCGCAGTTGCTGCCAAGCAGGAGGGAATCGCACTGGGTGTAGTTGCGCGCCCCGTCGGCAGCAGGTGTGACCTTCACAAGGCCGCGATAGGAGTTCTCGCTGTAACCGGCCGAAATCCCTTTCGACACGATTGTGCTGCGGGTGTCAGGCGCCAGATGTATCATCTTTGTGCCGGTGTCGGCCTGCTGGTGGTTACGTGTAACGGCCACTGAATAGAATTCGCCGGTGGCACCACGCCCGGCAAGCACACACGAAGGATACTTCCATGTGATGGCCGACCCGGTCTCCACCTGCGTCCACGATAGTTTTGAATAGTCGCCACGGCACAGACCGCGTTTTGTAACAAGGTTATATATGCCGCCGCGCCCGTCCTTGTCGCCTGCATACCAGTTTTGAACCGTGGAATATTTCACTTCCGCACGATCCTCCACCACGATTTCCACAATAGCGGCATGCAGCTGGTTCTCATCGCGCATGGGAGCCGTGCACCCTTCGAGATAGCTTACATAGGAATCGTCGTCGGCAACAATCAGGGTGCGTTCGAACTGCCCTGTCCCCGAAGCATTGATACGGAAATAGGTCGACAGCTCCATGGGGCAACGGACACCTTTAGGGATATATACGAACGACCCGTCGGAAAACACAGCCGAATTAAGCGCCGCATAGAAATTATCCCTATACGACACCACCGAACCGAGATAACGTTTCACCAGGTCGGGATAATCGCGCACAGCCTCCGAAATAGAGCAGAAAATAATCCCTTTCTCGGCCAAAGCTTCTTTATGGGTCGTTTTAACCGAAACAGAGTCCATAACGGCATCCACCGCCATTCCCGAAAGCTGTTTCTGCTCCTGAAGGGGTATACCGAGTTTGTCAAATGTCTTTATAAGCTCCGGATCAACCTCGTCAAGGCTTTTCGGCCCCTCCTTCTTAACAGGGGCGGCATAATAGCTTATCGCCTGGAAATCTATATCGGGCATGTCCAGATGCGCCCATTTCGGGGGTGTAAGCGTAAGCCAGTAGCGGAACGCCTTCAATCTGAAATCAAGCATCCAGTCAGGCTCCCCCTTTTTCCGGGATATCAGCCTGACCACATCCTCGTTAAGCCCTACCGGGATAATCTCGGTGTCGATATCGGTGACAAAACCATATTTATAGTCTCCCCCGGTCACCTCGTTAAGCAAGGCTTTGTCAGAGCTTTGCTCCCTGAAACCGTCCTTATCGTCGGCATGGCCTTGTCCAGCCACGTTTTCGTTATATCTGTATTTATCCATATCGCTTGGCGAAGGAAATTTTCTTGACTTAATATATTATATGACAACAATCAACATCCCGCATTGGTTCTAGCATCCGACCGCCCATCCCAACAGCCCTGGGGCAAGCCCCATAACGGCTTCGATAGCGTGGCCGTTGCCAAGGGTCGACATGGCGAGAAAATTTGTCGACGGCTTCACCATCTGCCAAAGGTTCAGAAGTATGCTGAGCACGAGCATCCATTGGAAAAGGCTGAACACTGCCCCGCCGAGGCGGTCAAGCCCCCCGAGGGCAAGCGCATGTGTAAGCTGTTTGCAGAAATGGGCCACCGCCCTTACCGACAGGTAACCAACAACAAACATGATGATATTTGCCAGCACACAGTCAACATAGGTGGGAGCCTCGCCGGCCCCGGCAATCATGGCCGCGCAACGGTCGCCGAAAATATGGCATAGCAAAACCCCGAGGATTATACCCCCCAGCGAACCGGCCTGCACTATCATACCTTTGCGGAAACCCAGTGCCACCGACACAACAAACACAATAAGCAGAATTATGTCGAGCGTAGTCATTATGTTGCAAAATTACCATTTTTCCACCACCCCCGCAAAAAAAGGGCGCCCGCTACCGGACGCCCCTTTCTCAATATTCAAATCTCAGCTCATTACGTCATACGTTCTCATCATTTCACAAGCACCTTATTGCCACCTATGATATAAAAACCGGGGGCAAGACCTTCAAGAGCTTCTGCACGTGTAACCTTCGAACGGACTTTGACTCCCGAAACACTGTAGACATCGACCATGGTATCAACGCTATCGGCATCAGTCTCAGTGATACCGGCCGAAACTACGGCCACAGGAACGGTGTACAACATAAGGTTTTCAAACACAGGGTTGGTCATCACGCAGGTAACCTTGTCATTGAACGTGTAATGGAATGTGGTGACACCGTTTTCAACAGTAAACTCAGGATCGTCACCGCCTGTTTCCAATTCCTCGCCAACGAGTTCATATGACTCCGGATCAACGGCAACTTCGCCCAGGAACCAACGGAAAACTGTAGGTGTGCCTGCAACTTCGGCCTGTGCGGACAGGTCGACTTTACCGTCGACACATTCAACTGCACATGGGTTCTGATTCGCATACCGGTAATAGGACATCAGGGGAAAATCAGAATGCAGTGGGAGTGTCGAAAAATCAAAATTATTGCCCTGGACATCAAGCGCAACCAAATTGGCTTTCAAAGGAGACAGGTCAACAGACGAAAATTTATTGTTTGAAAGAACGACCTGCGACAACGACGGTGTTTTGTCAAATGAAATATCCGAGAGGTTGTTCCCGGCCAAGTCCAATCCCCAAAGATGTCTGTTAGCCAATGTGACAGAACCTATATTGTTATTACTCAACATCAATGTCTGTAACGATTCCAGCTCGGAAGCATCAAAAGTCTCATATTTGTTACCACTGAGAGTAAGGTGGCGCAACGACGTAAATCCTTTGAGAAATTCCGTTGACGACAACGCATTGCCATTCAAGGTAAGCTCGGTCAAGGCAGGTGATTCAGGAAACATTATGCCATCTTCGGATAAGCCTGCACCACCGACGGCAAACGCAGTCAGGTTCGTCAGAGGGGTAGCGTCAATCTTGCTCATAGGTACATTGTAGATTGAGAACACCTTTACATCCTCTGCCGACTCATAGGTATAGACTTTTACTTCGACACCGGCATAATAGCTCTGTTGTGGGTAAGCCATATAATTCTCCCCATTAATAGGATATTCTATATATTCCTTGCCGTCACCGCGCCAGTCGATATAAAGCGACGATGTCTTGGTGCCGGTGAAAATAACTTCGCCGTTATTCCCGTCAGCAATAGTAGTGAACGACGCAACGACGTTTGTGGGCGCTTCCGCAACCTCGACTTCGGTAGTTTTGAATACGTTGTCACCGGTGAACTCAGGGAAGGAAGGGTTGGTCATCTCGCAATAAACCTTGCCTAGATCAGTTTTAAGGAACTTTGTCGCACCATTGTTGCAATCCATGTCGACACCTTGGACCAGAAGCGAGCCATCGCTTTTCTTCCAAGTGAACACAGTACCCTCGCCGTCAATCACACGGTTCTGTGCCGACAGATTGATGCCGGGGGCAACAGCGGCAAGCTGTATATCCTTCTGCGGGGCATAAACATAGACCCCGTCCGACACATTCCTGAGATAAGGCAACGTTTCAAGAGTGAAATCATTGTTGGAAATATCAAACGATTTCAAAGCCGGCATATCCACCAACACCAGCGAAGAGATGGTGTTGCCGCTGAGATTGATATTTTCGGCCTTCGCAAGATACGCAAGGTTCAACTCTTCCTTGATGCGGTTGTTGCTTAGGTCGAGGTCTGTAAGCGATTCATAATCTTTGAGTACGAACGTTGTGAGCAGGTTATTCGACAGGTCAAGCTTTTCAAGCTGGGATATGCCTATAATATGGAAATTATATATGCGGTTGCCTGAAGCATCGATTTCACGTAGCACATATTTTTCATAGTCGCCGCGCACACCGGCAAGGTCGACATTACCCAGACGGTTACCCGAAATATCCAAGGTTTGCAGGCATCGGTTAGTCGCCAGATCAATTGACGAAAGGTTGCATCCCGACACTGTGAGCCAGCGTAATTCGGTAGCTGCGGAGAGGTCGATAGCACTCATCGCCACATCATTCACTTCCAAGGCCGTGAGCGACTCGTTTTCAGGAATATAGATTACAAGCTCCCCAGTAATCGGAGTCGGCATCATCACCGTGCAGTTGGCATCGGAAGGAACACCTATAGAGGTTGCCGTGAAAGGCTTTCGCTCTCCGTCGCCAAAATCCACATAGAAAGTTTTCGGGGCGGATACGGTAGCGTTATCCATACCGACTTTGAACGATACCTGCTTCCCGGCCATAGCCGATGTAAGCTTCATACCAACCATTTTAGAAGGCGTCCCGATTTCCCCTGCCTCCTTAACCATAAACGGCGCAGACGAGAGGTTGTATTCAACAAACGCGGAATTTACAAATTCTACATACACCGAATCCGTATATGCTGATTTAAACCTGATTTTCCCGTCGGAATACTCATATTCTGACGGATCGATTATTTCTGCATCCGCATCAAGCGACCTTCGCCATGCACGCACCGTGGTAGTGGTTTCAGGGCGAAGCACTGATTTCGAAAAATCGATATCCGCCCCCTTGGCATATGACTTATCACATGGAAGCGGACTACGGAAATAGTAGTATTCGCCCCAGGTGTCCTGTGGCAAGGGGAGCGATGCGAAGTCAAGGTTATTGTAAGCCAGGTCGACGCTGTAGAGATTGGTATTGGCCGACAGGTCTATAGCCGACAACTTGTTGTCGCGCAGAACAAGGTTGGTGATATAGGTGTTTTTCGACAAATCTATCGCCGACAGATTATTCCCTCCAAGATTTAAAACCGTAAGGTTGGGATTATTGGTAAGATCGATGGCGTCAAGTTTTACGTCGGTGTTTATAGTCCCTGACACATGTTGGGCCATCAACATCTGCAGATTCCGATTTTTGCTTATGTCTATTGAAGAGATACGCGAATCGGAAATGTTCAGACGCAGCAGTTTCGCATTCTTGCTGACATCGAGGGTTGACACCGGGGCCATTTCAACAGACAGCACCTGAAGCTCGGGGCATCCCGTAGGATCGACATTCCGCAAATCCATGTTATGATAGCCGTCGAATGCAACCAGGGCCGGATAATCGCTGAGATTGAACGACTGGTCCAGGTGATCGATAATGTCCAGTTCAAGAATCATCAACTCAGGTTTGTTCCCACCTACCTTCAACGGGGTTTCTGCCGTGAAAGGGTTATCGGTGAGATAAATGGCCTGAAGCTTTGTGAACGGGGTGAGATCCAATGCCTTCAGCTCATTGTGCGACAAGTCGAGAATAGTTATTTCCGTGCATTTGTTGATATCCAGCTTGTCAATCGAGGCACCTTCGAAGTCCACATAGTCGATTTTAGAGGCATCTCCATAGATTTTAACAATACCTTGTTCGTTTACAACGCATGAAACTACCGTAGCATTTACCGACTGGGTCTCGGAATCAAACACCGCAGGGACGATTTCAACCTCTTCGGTACCGAAACCGCAATCAACATCGAAATAATCTTTTTCGGTCGAACCCAGCCTGATGGAGAATGCGTTCTGCGCGCCATGAACCTCATAAATATTGGTATGGAACTCAATTATGGGTTCTTCGCTTTGGGCATACGCCTCCGGCGATGCCATAGCACCTGACAATATCAATGCCGCTGCAAAACTCCGATGTAATAAATTCATATAATTGGCTTATTTATTGGTTTATTGAAAATAATGTCATATCTTAGAGATTGTCTAAAATTTTTTCCAAAAGATTTTTAGAGCTGTTTTTGAGTAAAT